>Ga0302046_10000037_pt1 | contig 129995 bp, 115 predicted proteins | sample RVTome_11_FD_200261 | JGI IMG/M metagenome (GOLD analysis project Ga0302046, IMG submission 200261) | Soil microbial communities from uranium-contaminated site in the Upper Colorado River Basin, Wyoming, United States - RVT147D111 (version 2) ... | reverse complement strand
TGACTTTGACTTGACCCTTGCCCTGTATGGACCTTAAACACTTTTTAACAATTTTTACCCACTCGATTACACGAAGACCCAAATAAAGATGTTCGGGATGACAAAAATTTTCGCTTTTCCCCTCCAAGATTAACTTTTATTGGGAAATTCAGTCAATATAAAAAACAGTTGCAGCCCTTAATCCCAAATGAGTCCCTCTTATTTCTTTTTAAAAAGATCTTTAAAGACATCGGGAATAACATCAATCGTTTTATCGATGATACCCTGAGTAGCGAGATCCACAAGCCCCTTCGTATCCGTTGAGATTTTGGGTTCCGACCAAGTCCCCGTTAGGTTAAATGGAACGAGTAAACCCACCCTGTTGTTTTTAAAAAACGTTTTGGTAAGCCCGGTGGGTAAGGGAAGAAGGTCGGCGATTTGAGGACCCATTTTCGCCATGATTCGAAGGGAAAGGGTTTGATCTAAACCAAGCTTGCCTTTTGCGGACAGGGTGAGACCCCTCATGTTCATGTTTAGGTCGTTGGTTTTGATTTCTCCAGTTTCCATGACAAAGGAACCATTGAGTTCTTGAAAGGGATTGTTTTTTTGGAACCCAAGGTCTTTTAAGGAAACACCCAGGAGGCTTGAAATGCCTTCAAGGAGCTGAAGGGATGGAAAATAGGCCTCTTTGATTAAAATATTCCCGTTTCCATGGAGGTTTTTTCGTGTTTCCTCCCATTGATTGCCCTTCCCATCCAAGGAAATTTGCCCAAACAGGCGACCATAGACTTTATCTTTAAGTTTGGTTTGTAAAAAGAGCTGGTGCAGATCGGGGCCTTCCGATTTTGCAGATAATTGAAAAGAAGGGGAAGATCCGTTTAGGTCCAAGGTATAGTTTCCTTCAAAGGGGCCTCCCGCGAGGTTTAACGCAAATGGGTTTATGGATAAAATGCCTTGATCTAAGGTGAGGGTTCCGGTCAAATCAGAAAAGGGAATACCTCGGAGTGTTCCTTTTTTAAAATTTAAATCGACCTTGGCTTTTAAAGCAGGGGGGTTGGGTCCTTTGGTTTGTATTTCTAAGGGTTTAATTTTTTCCCCCTGTTTTTGAGAAGGCGCGTCCTGAAGTGCTGGAAACAACCATCCTTGCCCTTCCAGATAATTTGAGGAAACGACGAAATCCAGGTGGGTTAAAGGAGAGTAGGTCCATTGACCTTTCAAAGTGAGATCAGAGTTGGCCCCTTTTAATTCAAAGTCATAAATTTCCAATTGATTGGGAGTGGAGAGTAGGTCAAATTTTAAACCTGTTGGAATTCCGCTTTCCTTCCTTATCACCTCTGCAAAAATCATTTGCGTTTTATTGAAATTCCCTTTTCCTGAAATGTTTAGTTTTTTAATTGGGCCCAAAAAAGAAACCATCAAATTCCCGGTTCCTTCCACTTGGAGGTTTGGAGGAGTTGAGATATTCACTGATTTTAAAATAGCAGTCAGGTTTTCAAGGGAAAGGGTGGACCCCTTCATAACTATATCCAGTTCCGGGATGTTGTTCAAATGGGTCAATTTTCCGTATAAGGTGATTTCGAGACCATTCATTGTGATATGATTATTTTCAATGGTCAATATTTGCTGCTCCAAATCGGCTAAGCCTTTTCCTGTTAATGAAATGGGTACCATCCATCCCTTTCCCGTGTGACCGGCTAAGGAATAGTGAGATTTTATAGATGACCAATTCTTGCTTTTAGGTTTATAAAGGGTTTGGACGGTTAAATAACCTTTTTCCCCTTTTTTCTTCCTAAAAACGTTTTCATAGGTTAAATAAGAGGCATCAATGGAGAGGGTTGCCATCATTGTGAATTCCTCGAGCAAACCTTTTATAGAAACCTTGAGAGTTGAATCCCCCCCCATTTCTATCTGAGGAGGAAGAGGTTTCTTAAAAACCTTGGCAAGGGATGAAATCTTTTTGTTGGAGAGGTTTTTGCCTTCCAGGTCAAATTGAATTTCTGGGTTTGAGTTTAATTGTGATAATGTTCCTTCAAAGGTAAATTGAAGGTCTTCTATGTTCCCTTGAGGGTTTTTAAAAAGAATGAAGTGATTGTCCCGGTCCAGGGTGCCTTGCCCTTGAAGGGAGACGTTTAAGCTGGGGTCTGTTTGTGTAAGCCCCATTATCAAATAATCAAAATTGAATTTGCCCTTCTCCGGGGACTCCGGAACCCAAGAGGTTTGAAATGAGATTTCCGAAGGAAGGCCTTTCTCTTTTTTAAACACATTTTTATAAGTTAATGAAGAATCCTCTAAACTCAATTTAAGGAATATGTTTAAATGATCGGTTGGTCCTTGAAGGGTTGCATCCAAACTTCCCGTTCCTTCAAGGTCTAGATCTGGAGATACGGGAATGTTCAATGCTTTTGCTAAAAGAACCGCTTGGTCTAAAGGAAGCTGCTTGTCTTGAAGTAAAATGGAGAAGGCGGGATTAGTTTGGATTTCGGAAATAGAACCGGATAACAAAAGCTCTATTTCACCTAACCGGATCCGGTTGTTTTCTAGAGTGATCTTTCCCCCTTTCAGATCGGGAAATATTTGACCTTTGTAGGATATTGGGGTTTTGGGAATTTCTTCCATTTCCAAAGAGAGAGACACATCCATGGGTCGGGTAAAGGAAACATTTTTTAAGTTGATGTTGATATTTTTAAGTTCCCGTCCAGAACTATTTTGAGGGTCTGTTTGGTCAATCAATCGGATGATTCCATTCGAAATTGAAAATTCCGAAATGGTTAACCCCAATAGGAATGCCGATAGGGTGGGTTGTTCTTCTGAAATTTCGCTTTTTGGGGTGGAGTCCAATAGAGTGGTCAAATTGGTTTGACCCTGGGGAAGGCGAATGATTTGGAGGTTGGGTTCGTTGAGACGAATTTCTCCGATTTGTGGGTTTCCACGGATAAGGGAAAAGAATCGAATTTTAATATCCAGTGCGTTCAGGACCAGGAGTTTTCCCTGGTTCGAACCTTCTTCCAGAATCTGAATATCCGTGCAATGAAGTCCTACCCAAGGAAAAAGGGAAAGACGCACCTCATTGATGGAAACCTCTCTGTTGAGGGCGGAACTGATTTGATTCACAAGGGGCTTTTTGAATTTTTCTGTTGAAATAAGATAGGGAAGGGCCAGAAGAACAAAAATAACCGTGACCGTAAAAACACCGATGATCAAGAGAGACCATTTTGGGGTTTTGTTCATGTTCCTTCCTTTTTAGACAAGGAACCCTTGATAAATGGTGAAAAAACCATACAAAGAGTATTTCTTATTTATGCTAAAATAAAAGCCGTTTTTTTAATCAACCGTAGGGGAATTATAGAGTCTTTTTTAATGGAATTCCAATGAGAATGATGGAGGGAGGAAAGAAATGAACTTATTAAGTAAACGGGTTGTTGTTGGAGTTTTTTCTTTGTTTTTAACCTATCAATCTTTTGCATGGGCGGGTCAAACTGTTATTACCTGGCATGGCCATGCCGCTTTTGAAATTACAACCCCGAAAGGAAAAGTATTGATGGTCGATCCATGGCTTAAAAACCCGGTTAATCCCAATGCTAAAGAAGAAAAAGATCCAATCGAGGGGATTAAAAAATTGAATTATATTCTTGTCACCCATGGCCATTTTGACCATACCGGTGATTCGGCAGGCCTGGCAAAAAAAACAGGGGCCCGGCTTGTAGCAACCTTTGAATTAGGATCCAATATGGCAAAGCTTTTGGGTTACCCAAAGGAACAGATGGGGTTTGATACCTTGATGAATATTGGCGGGGAGATATCCATAGCGGATGGAGAGGTCATTGTGGCCATGACGCCCGCCGTTCATTCAAGCGGTGTTCAAAACCCAAATGCCAAGGTGGATCAACCCGATTTGGTCTATGGAGGGAATCCGGTGGGTTTTATTTTAAAAATAAAGGATGGGCCGACCATCTATCACACGGGAGACACGGCCTACTTCAAGGATATGGAGGTAGTGGGAGAAGTCTATGCTCCCGATGTGGCCCTCATCAACATCGGTGGGCATTTTGGAATGGAGCCTTACATGGCCGCCAGGGCTGCCGAATCGGTCAAAGCAAAATTGGTGATCCCTCACCATTTTGGAACATTCCCGGTTTTGACACAGGATGCAAAAGAATTTACGGGAGCCCTCAAAAAGAAGAGGATACAAACCCTTGTCATGGAGCCTGGATCTTCCATTGAATTTGAAGGGAAGAAATTAAAAAAGAATTAGGTTTTTTGTGTATGTATGTTGTAATCAATGGATTTGTAAAAAGTCGTTATCCCCATGAAAAGGGAATCCAGAAAATATAAAATGATCTGAAAAGATTGAGTTCCTTTTTCGCGTTTAAAGCATATGGGGAAACCCTTTCCGGTAATGACAAAGAACTATATTTTATGGTTTTTACAAGTCTGTCACTGACTCAGAGGGACGAGATCTAACAAACCAGACATTTCCCCTGATTTGGGGATAACATCTGCTACTATATAACTGCGCATAAATAAATAGACATATTAACAATATGGTTTAAGATAGCCTCGAATTTGTTCAGGACGTCTTTGGATGCTTTTGAGCACACGGGAGACAGTGTCATGAAGCTCATCTATCGTTGTGAAATAGCGGTTGTGTGTTCCGGTCAGGCGGGTATGATGCCAAAGTCGCTCGGTTGCGTTAAGTTCTGGGCAGTAGGGAGGCAGGTTGTGAACGGTCAGCCATTTGCGATTTTCTCCAAACCATAACCAGACGTTCTTGTCTTTGTGGTAAGAAGCGTTGTCTTGGATAAGAACAGTTTTCCGGGGAAAGTAGGCTCTGGCGATCTGCTCCAGATAGGCCATGTACGTTTTGGCATTAAAGACCTCTGCAAATTTATAGAGGAATCGGGCAGCGAAAAGATCCACGGCGCCAAAAACCTTCAAGTTTTTTCTTTGACCCGTTACGGGAATAAGCGGCTGGCATCCTAACCTCGACCAAGTCTGGTAGAGGGTTGAATCCTGCCGGAAACTGGCTTCATCGTCGTGGATCAAGGCCGCCCCTTCTGCTTTGGCTTTTTTTTAATGTGGGGATAAGTGTGCCGTGTCCAGCGAGATCGTTGCGCCTCATCAGCCTTCGCCAATATTCGCTTGGGCCGTTGGACCGAAAACCCAAGTTCATACAGAAGCTTTCTCACATGACCTGGATGATACTCGACACCAAATTCTTCGCGGATGACTCTGGCCACCATCGGAGAGGTCCAGACTCCCGAGAGAAAGCCATAGGCGACCGGCCCGCTCTCTATGATGTCTGCCAGTGTGACTCGTTGCTGTGGAGCCAATTCAGGGGGCCTTCCCGACCGCTGACCTTCCAGAATGCCTTCCAATCCATGACCTTCATAGTTCTTCAACCACAAAGAAACGGCAGATCGTGGAGCCTTCAACACGTCAGAGATTTCGATGCTGGTCCGTCCCTCCATGTTCAACGCTACCGCATGGATCCTCTTAGCCACCCGATATTCTCCATCTTGCTCGGCTTCCTTCTTCAAGCTGAGGAGCTTCTTGATCTTCTTCCAATGTCCTTGAAGAAATCGTGCACGCATGCTATCCACCTCCTATTACAGGATAGCATGTTTAAAATAACATATCCATTTAATTATGCGCAGCTATATATCAATTTATGATATAAGGTTCGAGAATCAAAGTTGCAAGGGCAGGAGAACTTGCTTTTCACCTGGGTCATAGAATCCTTTTTGTAGTGTGTTCCCTGTCTCCCAAAACCATGGTAGGTTGATTGGGTCTATAGAACCCTTGTCACGATGGAGGTTTGGTCGGGAGACATTTCCTGCCTTATCTGTAAACCAATTTGAAGGAGGTGAAACAGTGCATACCCTTTATGTGGGCATTGATGTCTCTAAGGATTGCTCCTCCGCCCAAGGGATTGATAGCAAGGGTGAGAAGATTTTCTATCTCTGCTTTGATATGGATGCCAAAGGCTTTTCTGATCTTCTAAGCTCTATTACCTCTCACTGTAAAGATCTCTCAAAGGTCATGATTGCCATGGAGTCTACAGGATGTTACCACATGAATCTGTATCCTTTTCTTGTATCCAAAGCAATAAAAACAATTGTGATTAATCTCCTTCTCATTTCCAATTTCACCAAACTTTCTTTGAGGAAGACCAAGACCGACAAAAAAGATGCCATGACGATCGCCAAATTTCTTGTGGCCCACAAAGATTCTTTGTCCAAAATATCCTCTCCACAAGATACCCAGGACCTTAAAGATCTGGCTAGAGAAAGAGAGTCTTTAGCGGTTTTGATCTCCGGTATAAAGAACGATATCAAGAGAATCCTTCAGAGCACTTTTCCGGAACTGGAATCCCTTTGTAACCTTTTTTCGCAAACCATGCTTAATTTTCTTTTAAAATTCCCTTCAGCCCGTCTTATTCAAGCCGCCCCATCCAAGGCAATTGCAAAAGCACTGGTTCCTTCCGATCAGCGAAAAAGAGTCTCTGTTTCCCCAAAGGATATTCTCTCAGCGGCCCGAGGATCGGTGGCATCTGTGAATGCGGCAAAAGAAGTAATTCTGCCGGAGAAGATCTCAACACTTTGGTATCTGATTGAAAGACAGAATAAAATCACTGAGATGCTCGTTCAGTTTTGTGAATCAACGGTCATTGATGACCTGGGGATCATCACATCGATCAAGGGGATTAGTGATCAAACAGGGGCTACCTGACCTGCAAAGTCAATGCTGTACGCTTCGTTTTGTGTGCAACGGAAAACAACCGAACCCGGCAACGCGGTATCTGTAAAGGTTGAAGGATCGATGTTCCCGAAATCCATAAGCGCTGGAGAAGATTGAATGGTACAGGTTCCTTGAACCGTCGCTTGAATGTTAATCGTGGCGGTATCCGCTGCCATGGCTAGCTCACTCACCAAAAAAATTCCCCCAATTGTGAAAAATAGAAGTTTTATCTTTCTCATTTTTTCCTCCTTTTAAGTGACGTCATCTTAATAATCCATCCATTTAAATCCCATTTCATTAAGCCATCTCCGATGATCCGAAAAAAAAAAGCCCAGGTCAGGATAAGAGCAGGGGCCTTTGTCTTTTGCCTGCAACCACTTCGGCAGCCTGGCCGCCCTTAACTTTTTTATAAATTAAGGGTCCTAGGCTTTGTGACCCATCCTTTCAGATGGTGTACTCTTATCGGTGGCCTATTCAGTTTTAATGTCTCTTCAGATCAAAACATAACGGGAAAACAGGGTTGTCGAGGGGGGGTAATTAAAATTATGAAAATGTAAGGAGTTTAAATAACAAAGGGGTAGAAAGAAATTTTGGAGAAAATTTGACAGGTTTTCCAGGAAAAAATATGTGGGTTTTCAATAAAAGGTGAAGGGTTCCCATGAGTTTACGTAATTAATTTGGCTACGGGGTTATTGACTCCATTGAAAAAATATTAGTTTCTAGTTTGATTTTTTTTACCCATAAATAATGGTTATAACCTTGCGTCATCACTGGAGGCATGGTATTCTTTAAGCCTACCAACTCAACAATCTTATTTGGAGTAATAACTCAATGAGTTTATTGAATCGTAAGGAGATTCCACCATTTCAAAAGACGCTCACTGTTATTTTAATCGGTCCCTTGGTTTTGTTTTTGGTTGGGGTATTGGTGCATCAGGTTGGAGCCCATTCAATGGAATCTTCTGTCCCCATATCCCTGAATCAAGCAAAATATAAATCTTTATTAAAAGAGCTTCAGCTGGAGCATGGGTTTGATCGCCAAGAACTTGAAGTCCTCTTTAAAAAAGCTAAATTTCAAACCGAGATTCCAGAAAAGTTTGCCAAACCCGCAGAGAGCCGCTCGTATGATGCCTATCGGCCTCTTTTCATTAAGCCTGAAATCGTTCAGCGGGGGAAGCTCTATTTGAAAGAGCACCAGGAATTATTTCGTGAAGTGAAAGAAAAGTATGGGGTTGAACCTGAGGTTATTGCCGCAATTTTAGGTGTTGAAACCAAATTTGGCCAAAGGACCCATGGGGGTTATTCTGTTTTTGATGCGCTCAATTCCACCTTTACCGGAGTCCCAAAAAGGGAGTCTTTTGCCCGAAAGGAACTCATTCATTTTTTGATATTAAGCAGGGAAGAACAATGGGATCCTTTAGGGATTAAAGGATCCTATGCAGGGGCTATGGGCATACCTCAATTTATTCCCTCCAGTTACCGTCACTTTACCGTGGATTTTGATCATGACGGGAAGAGGGATTTATGGTTATCGGAAAAAGATATTCTGGCCAGTGTTGCAAACTATCTTAAAATCCATGGATGGAAGGAGGGGGCTCCCATAAAACTTCCCTTAAATGGGAACCCTCAAAAACCTTCAGTTCAAAAACTTCTTCGCGAAGGAATGGATGCGAAGACCTCGGTTAAAACATTAAAAAAAGCGGGAATAGAAATGGATAATGAAAAGGGAACTATTGATGATAACCTCGAGGTTTCATTAATGGCTTATCCCACAGAAAACGGTCAAGAACGAGCGGTCCTTTTTCCCAACTTTAGAACGATTTTAACATACAATCGGGCTGTGAATTATGCCCTAGTCGTATCGGACCTTGCGGACCTTTTACGGGAAGAACCGAATTAATTAAGGTTCTTGACTATTTTTAAACCCACCTGGTAAAGTACCCACACCCTCTTAAATTTCACCTTCAGCACGGAGTCAAATAGGGGTATTGGTTTTGGCTTTGTTTTGCTGTCCTTGGACCCGGTTTGATCAGTGGTGATCCGGTTTTTGCAGAACCCCTGGGTGGATCGGTGGGTTTATGAAACATCCACGGAGGTTTTTAATCCCCTGGAGAGGGGTTTTTTTCGGTGCAGCAGTGTGAGCCATCCTTGGTCCGAGTACCGGCCATTGGAAAAGAAGTGGTTCCGGTGTTGTAAAAGCGGTTTGAAAAAATAATCCTCTTACATGATAAGGGCCAGGGTTTCCCCTTCTAGCGCATAAAGGCCTGAAATCCTAGCATGCTTTGCGCTTTCTCTCGCATGGGATAGTCCGCTTCGAATGGTTTTTGAATGGGTGGCATGATGGGCATGCATCAAGGCCGATCTCCCGTGTTTTATGGCTTCGTTTAAATGAAAAATGGCTTTTTCCCCATCTTTCCTTTCCTTGCTTTGAGGGTCTAAGGGTTTAACCGTTTCCTTGATCATATCAAGCATCGCCTGGGCATTGGCTAAAAGATCTTTTCCAGCCCTTAGGGATTCTTTTGCATGGTAATGGATTCTTGAAAGGTCCCCGGTTTTGGCAGCGGTGTTGATATGGGTAACAAATCCTTTTCTTGCAATCGACATGGCATTGGCAAGATTTTCTTTTTCTTTGAATTTTTCCAGGGACTCTGAAAAGGTTGGGGCGGGAATTAGAAAAAAAGGGTGAGTACAAATAAAATTGTACTCACCCTGAAGGAATGGAAAGAATTCATTTAGTCTTGAAGCCCGACTCCTACAGCACGAAGCCTTGGCCGGGTATCGGTTAACGAAAGAATCTTTTTATCTCCTGGATTCCGGACCCTAAGGAAGCCCCATTGACCGGCCTCCATGTAGGCCATCCGATGGTTCATATAGAGATAATCTCCGGGAATGGAGAAAGACCCTCCCGCTTGAGTGTAAGCATTCAGAACCTCGCTTCCCCCAAATTCAAAATTTTGAACTTGGTCAGCCCCTGCCAAAAATGGCTCCTCCGGCCATTGATGCCCTTCTAAGCCAAAAATCCCATTTTGTTCTGAAAAGGCCCCAAAGGCATGGATGACCACTGGATCTCCTGCGTGGGCTTCCAAAATGGGTGTGGCCGGATCTCCATCCTCATCCTCCGAAACACAAATGAAGAGGCGATTTTGCTCACATCCTTCTTCAAAACGTAATTCATAAGGTTCGGCTTTATAATTGACAGCGGAAATTCCCGCAGCCTTTTGTAGGTAAGGCATAAAGCTGGTTCCCAGAATATTGTCCTCATCCTGGAAAAAGAGGGAAAAATCCCGATAATTGGCGCGATTCATATTCTCCGGAACTCCCCTATCCACAATGACATCGGCCCGCCAACTGTTTTTAAGGGAAATATCTTCGCCAGTCACAGGATCCCGGTAGGTTGATCCTCTGGGACCAATGATAATGGCCCCAAAAAGGCCATCGCGTTGGTTGGCCATGCTTGCATCGGCCCAGTCTTGAATGAGGGCTGCATTTTCCCCAATTTCAGGGTGGGCATAAAAGGTGTACACCTTGCTTTCACCCGGACCGATGGTTTGATCTCCCTCATTATTCCCCACATTGATCCCCTGAGAGTCCATGGGATCGTATGCCAAGTTATGGGCATGGAAGGAGGTCCGCCCTTCGCTGAGTTCATTTTTTAAATTAACCTTGATACAGTCTCCTATATTAACATGCAGCGTCAAAGGCATGGGCTGGAAACCGGCTGAAGCGACCTTTGTTTTCTCATCGGCAAGGACGAATACCTTTCCTTCGGGATTGCTCATTAACATTTCCCGATTAAAATCTACCTCAATGGTTTCATCCGCCCGCGGGTTTAATACAAGGCCCTTTTCCACTGCGAGAACATTGAAGTTTTTCACAGGCGCAGCGGAAGGGCATACCTCCTTTGCCGATTGGGGAATACTTTCTTTCCCCGGCAACGGTTGCAAATTCTCTGAAGGTTCATCTAAGACCCGGATTAACCCCCAGCTCCCTTCGGTAAGTTTTGAGGCCCGACCGTTATAGTAAAGGTAGTCTCCAGCCATCTTTTGGGCTCCTCCTGCCTCCGGAATGGATAAATCATGACGTTCCGCAATTCCGATATGGATGGTGCTTCTCGGCTGTGATTCGGGATTATACCGCTGGAACCTAAACCAATGCCCCGTGACATGAATCGTATGGGTTTCGTTTACCGCGGTAACCAGATTCCGGATCATAATGGGATCCCCTAAATAAGCCGTTAACAATGGCGTATCCGGATCTCCATGGATTTTGCTGCTAAAGGCAAGGGACGGATCCGAGTTGAGAACCAAACGCCGGTTAATTGGAGCCAACCTCATGTTCAGAGCGCTTCCCGTGGTATGGGTTCCTCCGTTGATATAGGGGTTTGGCGTCAGCAAGACATTATCCTGTTTGTCCATTGGATAAAGGAGGGTTGTTGCAGCGGCAGCGGCTTGTTGGAGCATTTCAGGGGGAGAACCCGTTGAAACGCTGTTTGCGGTGGAGAACAATGTGTCCTGAATGTGAAGGACTAATTCTCGGAAGCTCCCCGTGGCATCAATGGAGTGGGGTTCGTTGGTATGAATATCCACCACGTAACCGCTTCTTTTTAGATCCCCTGTTTTTGGATCATGGTATGTCGATCCCGGGGGTTCGATAATGGTACTTCCGAAGGCCCCATGTTGCCAGGAAATCGCCCCGAAGGCATGGTCATGCCAATAGGTGGTCCCAAAATCCGCATCGGGATAGTAGCGATACCGAACGAACTCCACGCTGACAATTTCCCCTTTATCGTGGTTGTAAGACAAGGGAGCGGTAAAGGTAATTTCCTTGCCCGATATTTTCTTGATCCTTCGAATCTCAAATGTTTCTACCTGGTCCATGCCGATTCCAAGCAAAGTCCCTACGTGGTATCGGGCGGCCTTTTTCTCATTGGTCAGGACCACGTAATCTTTACCGGCTTTAGCCTTTTTGGAGAGCTTTTCATTCATTGCTGCGGGTAACCCATGGCTATCATCTATCAGCTCATCTTTATAAGGGCGCATCACCTGCTCATATGAGAACCCGCTGATGACCCCGTCGGAGGCCTGATTATCAAATTGCCACATATGAGAATGAATGTTAAGTTTGCTGGCATAGCCGTTCTCAACGCTATCTCGCCACCCGTTGGTTAGAATGACATCGAGGCAGTCATACACATTTCCCCGATAGACCAGGGGAACGCGTAAGTCGGGATTGGCCATAATTTCTGCCTGTTCTTCCCTCAGCACGTATATGAGCCCATCATCATCTTTGACCGGTGGGTTTTTTCCGTCACCCTTCGATAAGATGATTGGAAGCTGTCCAAGAGCATGAATGCGATAAAGTTTTCGCTGTGCCATGTTGTCACTTTGCCTGGGGCAAAGGCTCCAAGGACCTTGCTCGCCGGGTCTCGGAAAACGGGTGGTTTCGATTCCACTCACACCACCTCCGGCACCGGGGCCGCCCGGATCGGAATAGGGATTAAACACATTGTCCTTTTGTAAAAATCCCCCTTCTTCAATTTGAAAAGGTTCAAGCCAAGGAGCAGGCCCATGGTTTCTCGCAAAGGGTGGTCTTTTTCCAAAGTGGGGCTGAAGCGCTGGCCAGGCCAACTTTCCTGTTTTTGGATCAAAAGCCACTTTTCGCCGACCCCCGGGGCCAACCTTAACTCCCATATGGTCTTCAGGAGGGAAATATTTAGGCCATTCCTGGACGGTTTCCCTTTCTGCCATGGCCAAGAGACCTTTGGGCGATTTCTCCCAAGCCCAGTCAAGGACCGTCGCATCGTGAGACATGATTTGTCCTCTCCAGTCATCCGTATGGCCTGGCTGGCCTTGAACGGGAAGCATGGCGCTTACCCAATCGTTAATAGAAACCATCGGAGGGTTTTGAGACCAATCGGTTTTTTTCGGGGTAATTTTGAATTTCTTTCCAAACCAATCCACCGTTTTTCCAATCAATTGGGTGGAATCCACCGCCGGTTTCATTTTTCCTTTCCGATCGGGAAGCTCCATCAGGGGCTTCATAATATCCTGTTGGAAACCGGGGATTTGGAGTGTGTTATACACTCGCCAATAACTCCACATTCCAGCCACATAGTGGTGAGCCACGTGACAATGGAACAGGAAGTCCGCGGCCAGGTGTTGGCACAATCCAGCTCCGCATTCGGGTTCTAAATCAAAGACTGTTTGAGGTCCGATAACCTGAACGTCCACCCGTTCGCTTTTTGAACGCATTCTAGGGAACTTTACCGGTCCGTTTCGGCCTGCATCGAAAAGGGTTTTCTCGGCCTTGGGGTCTCGCTGCCAACGAATGGTTCCCCCATGAGGGTGGTGGGAATGGAAAATGTCCGATCCACCGTGAACCAATCGGAATTTTGAAGGGTCCCCGATATATCCACGTGGGATGGGCGTTCCCGCATCTCCAAAGGTGTAGGCGCTATAGGCTTCAGCCTCATCTTCAAACCCGAACCTTTCTTTTTGAGTGGCCAGGTTGTTAGTGCCGAAAGGTTCGCTCCTGAAATTTAGGGCCCTGGCCCCTGGACGATAAGCGTCTGTAATGGGGTCCCTTTGAGGAATCATTTCTCCATTTTTACTTAATGGGCGGAACGATTCATCCCCCACTTCATGGTAGATAATCACATATTCTCTAAAATCGCTGTTGACCGGATGGGCAATCATTGCCTCCCATCCGCTTTTTAATTCTCCCCCGGTGAAGGGATCAACGTAGGTGGATCCTGCGGGTTCAACCACAAAAGTCCCCACCATCCCTAAACCCGTTTGTAACCGATCCCCATGACTATGAAAGGTCAGCGCTCCTTCTTGGAAATCAGGAGCAATGTACCACTCATATTCTCTGCTCTCTCCGAATTCAACCACCGTATCGGGGTTTGAAGCGATGGCCGGCTTCCCGGTTTTTTTAATCAGCGTGCTCGATCCATGAATATGAATTCCAACGGGCTCTTCAAATTCGGTCTCGTTGCGGAGGGTAATGTTGACGCAATCCCCCTGGTTTGCGCGAATCACCAAAGGCTGAATCATATCCCCTTGAAGCCCATTGGAAACAGCGCCAGGATCATTTTCCTTGTCTCTTGCCTCTGCATTCACTCTCTCCTCTTCACGAACCTTTTCTATGTTTTCAGTCAGCACAAACATATAACCGGGGTAGTAATCCAACCACTGATTAAGAGTAACCTCTACATTGATGGCGGTGATGTCGAGTTTTTTCACAGGAGCACTCTTGGGACAGCGTCCACTGGAAGTGACGCTTTCCTCAGCAACGGAAGCGGGCCCGAGCAGTACGCCCTGTTTCATCATCCCGTCAAACATATCCAATTGGTGACCCGGACCTTCCATGGCCGTAAAGGTGCCTTTTTTTTCTTCATGGTTTTCGTGGGCAAACTGTTGTGCCGCCATTTTATTCATAATATCCATTCGGGACATTCGTGCAGGCCGTCCCTCTATGGAGTCTTCAATATGAATTTGGGCCTTCAATTTACCCTTCCAATCCTGCGTGGTTGCTTCCTGTTCATTTGCAGGTTCTGAGGAAGTTGTCCCTTCTTCAGCGGCAACGGTTAAACCTTGTACGTTTAGGGCAAAGAGGGCGAAAAAAATCCCTGCCAGAAAATTTCCTGCGAATTTCCTCATGACATTTTCCTCTCTTTCGTTTTTAAATTAATGCCTTTCATGTCAACTGTTTCAAAAGAAACAAATTAAATACCATTTAATTAAAGGACCGAATCCCTTTTTCGGTTTCAAAAGCTCTTCTTTTTACTTTTTTCGAATCAAATTCAAAATTTAATTGGACGGTTCCATCGGCCTTTACCTCAACCTCCCTTTCAGAAACCTTGAAATGGGGATACCAGGCGTGAACTTTATAAGTTCCAGGAGGCAATTGATCAATGGTGTATTGCCCTTGACGATTGGTTTTTGAATAATAGGGGTTTTCCACCGCAAAACCCCAGGTCTGCATGAATTCATGCATTCCACAGATCATGACCGAAACCCTCAAGCCTCGATCAAATTTTAAAATCCCCCCCTGAGGTTCTCCCGAGGTGGGAAGCGGAAAGTTAAGCATAATGTTTCCCCGTTCCCTCTGGAAAACCTGTCCGTTATGGAAGATGGGGTCTTTATTGAGGACGGTAATCGGCTGATGGTTTTGAACCACCGTGACCATGGGATGAATATGATGGCTTTTTCCCATGTGGTCGGTCTCGTAAAGTTCTTTAACGGGAACCTCAGCAGGATGAAACATGCAATCCGTTGCGAATATTTTAGCCCGGATCGGAGGAAACGGCTTCCCTTTTTTGACCTCCTGAACCGCAACGATGACGTCGGACATTCCTCCCTCACGATCGATATTAAATTCTTCGAGTAAGACGCGGCCTTTACCATCGGAAACTTTTTGACAGAAATCAACGAAGGGCGAGAGAGAGAGCAGAAATGCGCGGGGTGCCGGAAGGGAGCCTTTTAGGAACACCTTGCCTTCAATGGTTCCCCCATTCATCACTTTGATATCTTCGTAGGGAAGAGCCGCAGGAAGGAAAACGACTTGAAGCAGGAAAGGGACAATACCAAAAAGTGAAAATTTCTTAAACGCTTTAATCATTATCGACCAGATATTGAGATATAGCCGTTATCCGGCCCGCTCTGATTCTCTTCGGCGCTGCAATCGTAGGCGGTATTGGCGAAAGCCCCTTCAGCATGCCTCGCCAACCGCAAGGACTAGCTCAAAGTCATTCTATTCATTCGCTGCCCTGCTTGTCAACCAGTGCTCGCCATGCCTACAGTTTTTCACGCAGAATCACTTCTGCATCAATATAGTGTTCAAAGGTTTTACCGGCCTGTCTGTGTCATCGTTATGAGATCGAAATGAAGTGCCTTGAAATGGAACCTCTTCTTCTCGGGGAACAATCTTTTTGTGGATCCCTACATCTAGAAGATTCCCGAAACAGGGGGCGAAACCGCTCTTAAATAACGGATCAGGGTATCTGGTGTTCAACGGTAGGAGGAGCTAAGTGAAAGGGCTCGAGCGCCGTTTGAAGTCTGTATGAGGTTTGCAGATCATGCAAAGGAATGCCAACTTCCGAAGCATCGAACTTGAAATTCAGTGTGACCCTTCCATTATTCAGCACGTTTACCTGTTGTGCCTGGACCTTCATATGAGGATGCCACGCGATCACATCATGCTGGCCGGGCGGGATGTCCTGGATGACAAAGGTCCCATCGCTTCCCGTGACGGCGAAGTAGGGGTTTCCGACGGCAATTCCCCAGGATTGCATAAAGTCATGAACACCACACTGTGTACGAAAGATATAATTTCCTTTTCGAAAACGAATCTCCTTGGATGCCGTGCTCTCCGGTATCATCGGTTTGTTAAACATGGCAAAGGTATAACGATCTTTTAAAGAATACCCCTGAATATCATGCGTGATGGGGTCCTTATTGGAGATTAGAATGGGGCGATAATTACGCACAGGGGTCACAAATGGGGAAATTCGGCAGTGATCGATCTGGATCTCTGGAGTAAAATTAAACTTCTTGCCTTTTTCAACCCCCACCACCGCTACCACGACACCCTGGAATCCGCTGTCCGAAGCCACCCTGAATTCGTTGAGCAGTCGGTTCCCTTTTCCATCAGAGATTTTTCCACAGAAATCAATGTTTGGAGAAAAAATGAGGTGAAAGATTCGGGCGGGCGGCGGGGTCCCCTCAAGGACGGCCCTTCCTGTTAGGGTTCCTCCGAAGGTGACGGTCATCTCTTCATATCCTAAAGCCAGCCCGGGACCTGAACCCATGAGAACCCATAGGGTCAGGGAAACCATAGCGCTGGCTAAAACCTTCAGTCTTCCGTGGCCTGTGTACAATAGGGTGCCTCGCAGTCCTCAAGATGCTCATGAGGTAGCGCCTCAGGTCCGACTCTGAATTTTTCCTGAGTCTCGTAGTGGGGCCGCTTCACCTGATGAGAGTAAAATTCGAGGTTGATGGAAACGGTCTCCCTGGCCGGAATTATAATTTCTCGTTCAATCATTTTTAGATGGGGATGCCAGGCGATGACCTTATAGGTCCCGGGAGGCAACTGATCGATGACGAATGTTCCATCTCTCCCTGTCTTTGCGTAATAGGGGTTGTCCACCACAAATCCCCATGTCTGCATAAATTCATGCATCCCGCAGATCATCTGGGTAATACGCTTTCCCGGTTCAAGATGTACAACTCCCCCTCTCGGGTCATCCGAAATAGGCAGAGGGAAATTCAAGATGATATTGCCCTTTTCACTCTGAAAAACCTGCCCATTATGCAGAATCGGATCTTTATTGATCACCGAAATGTGTTGAGGATTTTGGATAACGCTGACCAGGGGGTGGGCATGCCGCAGCTTCCCTTTATCATCGACACGAAACTGCTCATCATCAGAAACATCCGCTGGGTGAAACATGCAGTCCACAGAAAACAGTTCTGATTCAATAGGGGGAAAAGGTTTGCCCTTTTTGACCCGTTGCACTGCAACAATGGCGTCCTGCAGCCCACCTTCATGGCCTACAATAAATTCTTCCAGGAGGATATGACCCTTTCCATCCGAAATTTTCTTACAAAACGGCCCGAATGGATAGAGAACAAGGGGAAAGACCCTGGGAGGGGGGATCGGTCCGTTGAGGGTGACTTTCCCCGTGATCGTTCCACCGTCGGACACCTGAACTGCTTCATAGCCCAGGGCCTGTGTTGAAAGTCCTGTCATACCTAAAAGAAACAAGACGACACCGAGGCACCTCCATTTCTTCACATTATCCATCATTATCCACCAGACCCTCAATCTAAAAAAGAGAAATCAGGTCAGGGATATACTCTTTTTACAACCCTGCCTGATTTCTCAAGCTCTTTCACAAAAAAAACTATTTCTGGTTTAAAGAGACAGGAACCACGGCATTTTCTTCCTGTGGCCCCTCAGCGACCTTCCCTCCCAGCCCGCTGCTGTTGAGTGGAAGAATCCGCCGGTCTCCCAGTGGGAGAACCTGTAGATATCCCCATTGCCCGGCCTGGGCATAAGGCATACGATGGTTCTGCCAGATATAGGTACCCGGGATGGCAAATGGTCCACCGGCCCCTTCCTTCAAATAGACATCCAGGTATTCCGATCCTCCAAACTGAAGGCTACTCAACATATCCGCACCGGGCATGTCGGGCTTAAAGGGCCATTCATGACCCTCGATGCTGAAGATTTGGTTCTGCTCGTTGAAAGCACCAAACACACGTATCCGCACCGGATCCCCTGCATGTGCCAGGATGGTTGGTGTGGCCAGACCAGCCTCTCCAACCACACAGGGAGTAAACATCGTGGCTGGCTCACATCCATTGTCTTCCCGATATAGCCAAGGTTCACTCCGATAATTGACTCCCACCAACCCTGCAATCTGCTGGAGGTAAGGCATAAAGGATGTGCCAAGGATATTATCCTCATCCTGGAAGAAGAGCGAAGCGTCTCTGTAATCGGAACGACCGATATTTTCCGGAATAGAAGTATCAACGATCACATCCGCTATCCAAGAGCTTTTCAGTGAAATATCCTCACCCGTCAATGGATCACGATATTTTGATCCTTTCGGGCCGACAACAATGCCTCCGAACAGACCATCTCTGACGTTGTTGATGAAGTTCCCCCAGTCCCAAACCAGGGCTGCTGTTTCACCCAACGTTGGATGGGCATAGAAGGTATAGGTGCGGCCCTTTCCGGGAGGAACCGTTTGATCTCCAGGATTCAAACCGACATTGACCCCATGGGATTCCTTAGGATCAAATGCCAGCATGTCCGCGCTAAAAGAGGCACGGCTGGCCTTCATCTCATTCTTGAGATTGATCTTAATGCAATCTCCGACATTGACATGGAGTGTAAGGGGAAGGGGTTGATAACCATCCGTGGCCACCCTTGATTTTTCTCCTTCTAGCATAAAGATCTTACCCTGAGGATTGGAAACCAACAGTTTGCGGTCAAAGTCCACTTCGATGACATCCGGGGCGTTGTTATTAAAATTCAATTCAAGGTCTACCGCAATGACATTGAAAGTCTTCACCGGGGCATCCGCAGGGCAAACAGATTTAGCCGAGGCTGGGATTTCGTCACGCCCCGGAAGCTTCTTCAGATCTGAAACTTCCTTGTCCAAAACCCGGATAATTCCCCAACTGCCTTCAGACAAGTGGGATGCGCGACCGTTGTAATGGAGATAATCCCCTGCCATCTGCTGGACGCCACCGGCTTTTGTGACCAAATCATAACGTTCTGCAATTCCCACGTGGTGAGCGTTCCTCAGGTCGGATTTCTCGGCATAACGTTCTGTCCGGAAGGCATGGCCCGCCACATGCCAGGTATGACTTTCATTCATTAACGTATGCAGGAGCCGGAAGACGACCGTGTCACCCAGATAGGCCCGCAGCAGTGGGGTGCTGGGATCTTGATGAGCCTTGCTGGAGAAAATGAGTGACGCGTCTGGATTGATCTTCAGACGCCGGGCCACAGACTCGGCACGGAAATTTAAACCACCGCCCGTGGTATGGGTTCCCCCGTTGAGCATCGGAACGGCAACCTTGTCCAGATCATATGGCATCTGGAACGAGAGGGTCTGACCCGCATCGATCGCGGTCTGGATGGGCTGTCCCGGGGGATTGCCTTCCGTAACCACCTGGGCTGTATACGGCACCGTGTCGTGGGGCATCACGACCAGTTCACGGAAACTTCCGTTTACCCCATAGCCGATCGGCTCGGTCGACCGGATGTCCGCGACGGGGCCGCTCCGAATCGGTTCCCCGGTCTTTGGATCATGGTATGTGGCCCCCACCGGCTCCACGATCATTGCTCCGACCCCCCCATGAGGCCATGTTGTGGCCCCGAAGGCATGGTCATGCCAGAAGACGGTCCCGACATCGGCATCCACCCACATCCGATAACGGACAAACTCCACCGTCGAAATCTCGTCTTTCTTGTGGTCATACTTTAAAGGCTCGCTGAAAGTGATGACGTCCCCTTTGATATCTTTGATCCAACGGATTTCGGAGGTCTGTACCTCGTCCGCACCGATCATGAGGTCTGTCCCGACATGGAACGAGGTCGCGCCCTCTGCCATCTTGATTTTAATAGAGACAGCCCCCGCCTTGACATCCTCAGTAAGAACCGCATTCATCGGGGTTGGAAGCCCCTTGTGTTTCTCCTTTGTCATCTGGATGAAGGGACGGACCGACTGCTCGTACGAAAAGCCGGTGATCACGCCATCTGACGCTTGGTTGTCGAACTGTATGAAATGCGGATGGATGTTGATCTTCGACATCTGGAAGTTGGTGGTGTCGTTGTCTTCCCACTCGCTCTTTAAGATCACATCGACGCAGTCATAAACACTGGCGCGGTAAACCAGTGGGATCGTCTGGTCCCCCGCCGGGTTGGCACGGACCTTCGCCTCCTCTTCATGGAGGACATAAAGTAACCCATTGGGATCCACGACCGGCTTTTCCTTTCCAAGTCCCTTCGTAATCTGAATCGGAGTTTGGATAAAATGAATGGTATATTGCTTCCGTCCTGCATTTTCAGGGCAGAGGCTCCACCTCCCTTGCTCTCCCGGTCGGGCAGGCTGGTTCGTCTCTTCGCCAAGAGCCCCTTTCCCCCCCGGATCGCTCGGCAACGCCCCGTTATTTTTATCCATATGGATCGGTTCAAGCCAGGGTGCCGGTCCATGATGCCGGGCAAATGGGACACGTTTTCCAAAATGGGGTTTGAAATGGGGCCAAGACAATTTCCCGGTTTTGGCCTCAAAGAGGATCGGCGGGCGCTTTCCCGGCATGGGGGACTTGTATTTCGGCCAGTCAAATGTTCCGGTCACCTCCGGCTCACCGAGCGCCTTTTTCCCTTCCCAGGTCCAGTCCCACACCGTAGCGTCATAAGCCAGAATCTGGCCCTTTTCATCCGAGGTGTGGCCAGGCTGTCCAGCCGGAGGGACCATCATCTTGACCCAGTCATTAATGGAGACATCCGGAATGGGCTTGGACCAGTCCGACTTGCCGGCAGTGATGTTCCACTTCTTGTCGTACCAATCCATGGTCTTGCCCACGAGCTTGTCAGAGGTTACGGCAGGCTTCATCCGACCCTTACGGTCAGGAAGCTCTTGCAAAGGCGGCATGATGTCGGTGCTTCCTAACGGATAATTCCCATTTTGAAGGGTGTTATAGACACGCCAGTAACCCCACATTCCGGCCACATAATGATGCGCCACATGGCAGTGGAACAGGAAATCACCCGCTAATTGTTGACAGAGTCCAGATCCGCATTCTGTCTGGAGGTCCAGAACCTCGGAAGGACCAATCACCTGGACATCCACCCGGTCCGATGTGGTTCGGACCTCCGGATATTTTACCGGACCGTTGCCTGCAGCGGTCAGGAGAAAACTTTCTTTGCCATCCGCCTTTGGCTGCCGGAGCCATCGAATCGTTCCCCCGTGGGGATGGTGAGAATGGAACACCTCCCCGCCGCCGTGAACAAGACGGAACTTCGCAGGATCTCCCATATAGGAGCGGGGGATTGTCGTCGGGACATCCCCAAAGGTATAGGAACTGTAAGATAATGATTCGTCTTCATGGTGGAAATATTTTTCCTGAAGAGCCAGGTTATTCACCCCGAAGGGTTCGCTTCGATAATTAATGGCGCGGGCTGAGGGGCGATAGGCATCGGTGTTCGGATCCCGTTGAGGAATCATCTCACCATGGCGGTTCAGAGGCCGGAAGGATTCATCGCCGATCTCGTGGTAGATAATGACAAACTCTCTGAAGTCCGCAAGATTGGGATTCTCGATCATCACCTGCCAGCCGCTCTTGGTCTCCTTGCCAGTAAGCGGATCCAGGTAGCGAGATCCCATGGGCTCAACAATAAAGGTTCCAATCATCCCAAGACTGGATTGCTCTCGTCCCACATGGCTGTGGAATACGTGGGCCCCTTCCTGTTCACCTGGCCGGACATACCATTCGAAAACCTGAGTCTCATCTTCCTTGACAATGGAATCCGGATTGGCAATGGTCGCCGCTTCTCCCGTGGACTTTACAATCATGCTGGAGCCATGGATATGCAGGCTGACTTCCTCGTAGTCCAATTTGTTTCTCAGGGTGATTCTGACACAATCACTTTGGTTGGCACGGACATTGAGCGGCTGGATCATGTCGGTCTGAAGTCCGGTGGATACCGCCCCAGGATCATAACCTGATTTTTCACGGGCATCTCTGTTCCGCTTTTCCTCTTGACGGACCTTTTCAACGTTTTCGGTCAGGACATACATATATCCCGGATAAAAGTCGAGCCATTGATTGATCGTGGTCTCAACATTGATTGCCGAAATGTCAAATTCGCGCACAGGGGCGTTCTTCGGGCACTGACCTCTGGCGCTCACGCTTTCAGCAACCCCCGTCGGCCCAAGAAAGAAACTTCGATCCATCTGCTGCATCATGCTCATGTCGCTAAAGGCGCCCTGACCGGTATGTGCAGCGTGACCGCCTGAACCCTTCGCGATCTCGTCCATCAATTTCTGCATTGCCGCATTCACCCGTTCTCGCTGACCTGTCCGTCCTTCGGCGGCTTCTTCCCGCTCAAGCTGGGCCTTTAACTGCTTTTCCCAGGCTGAGGTATCCTGCGAAGCGGTCGCAGAAGAAGTATTGGAATGCTCATGGCCGGCCCCTTCACCGCTGATCGCTGCGCCCTGTGTCGCTAAGACCAGCATAAAGGCCAACACTGAAATGAATGAAAAGCTTCTTATTACCACGGTCTTCATCATCTGACTCTCCCCTTCCTTAGATTTGTTCAAAGGTGTTGATTCGTTTTAAGGATTTGAACTGCTTGTGCGAGTTGTTTTGATACAGATTTTGCATTTAAAATCTTAATGTATTGAAATGTATTGCTTTTCCTCGGTATACTGAATTGTTTCGTCAGGAGTATTTTCCGTTCTCTTTCTCTTAAAAATTAAAATTAACTTCCTAGCACAAGGAAATTCCTCTTGTCAAGTTTTTTGATTTTGTCGGCTCCCATTACGCCCAGGCCTGGACTAGAAAGTTGGAGTTACCCAGGTCAATTGCACGAGTCTCATGACCCATGGGATTTATTTGATCCTCCAGTTGGAGGGCCATGACCTTGAGGAAGGAAAATTTTTCCCCTTTAATGGTAAGGGAAAGGCCCTTGTTGTCGCTTTTATTTGAACTTGCCTGGTGGCGCGGGGGGTGATAGGATTTTCGCTCTCCATTTTAGAATCTATCTCTAATTCTGAATCACAAATCGACGTCGAAAGAAAAGTCAATTTTTATCAGAAGGAGGGGCCGTATGTTTGAGGGATCGTTGGAAAGGTTCAAAACGCTTCTATTAGATACCAGTTTTTCATTCGCCCAGAACGGGCTGAGGATTTTTTTGGTGATTGCGGGGGGGCTGATTATCCTTCGCGTGATCCGGTTTTCTCTCCACCGTCTAGAAGTCCTCCTGATCAAAGCGAAAGAACCGACGGAATCGGTCCCGGGTAGTACGAGGAAAAGGGTCGACACCTTGGTGGGGATTCTGTCGACCATCGGACGGTTCGCCGTTTGGACGGTGGTGATCATCATTTCGCTGGACCAGGTGGGGGTCAACGTCGCACCGGTTATCGCGGGAGCCGGAATTGCGGGCCTGGCATTGGGATTCGGCGCTCAAAACTTGGTAAGAGATGTGATCAGCGGCTTTTTTATGATTTTGGAAGACCAGGTCAGAGTCGGAGATGTTGCGGTGATTAATGGCACGGGGGGATTGGTGGAGACGATTACGTTTCGAACCATCGTGTTAAGGGATTTGGCCGGTGTGGTGCATGTGTTTCCCAACGGGAGCGTATCCACCCTCTCCAATATGACCAAGGGGTGGTCGGCCTACGTGATCGATGTGGGGGTGGCCTATAAAGAGGATACGGACCGGGTGGTGGAAGTCATGCGGGAGGTGGATGAAGATTTGAGACAAGATCCCAATTTTGGCCCGAACATTCTGGGTCCGCTGGAGGTATTTGGGGTGGATAAATTTGGTGAATCCGAAGTGACGATCAAGGCACGGATTAAAACTCAACCGATCCAGCAGTGGGCAGTCGGACGGGAGTACCGCCGGAGACTCAAAAAAGCATTTGATGCCCAGGGCATTGAAATTCCATTTCCCCACCGGTCGATTTACATTGGAGAGGCCACAAAACCAATGGAACTGTTGGTCAGACAAAGTGCCCCATCTTGAAAAGACGGCGGGGGTGTAAGCGATTGGAATTGAAAGGGGGATTAGGTTTTGTTTAATGGCTTTCCTTTTTGGAGGTAGGCCACTTTGGATTCGATAAATTCTTTATGAGTGAGTTTTAAAGCATAAGCAATGTTTCGGACCTCTTCGACTTCTTCATGTTTGAGGTCCTTATCGGATCCGGCGATATCAAAGAGACAATCGATGAGTTGACGTCTTTGTTGAGGGGAACTCATTTCATAAAACTCCCGGACCAGGCGAAAACTGTCCAATAGTTTTGAATGGGTTTCTTGAATCACGGAAAGGATCAGTTCAATGGCTTCATCGCCGAATGTTCCCAAATTTTTAAGATGGGTTTGAATTTTAGCCAATTCCCGGGAATTCAGGTTTTCATGAACCGATGCCACATAAGCCATTAAACCCCCGAAAAGGGAAGCGAAGGCCAGATCCTCCGGGTGGGTCTCCAATGAAAGGTTTTCCCTCTCCAGTTTGCGGCGAACTTTAAAAAGGATACGGTTATTGATAAATTCATGTAACTCCTCGCTCCTCTTGGAACCGGGAACGGGTTTAAATACGGTTTTTTTAAAAAGGCCTTGAAATTGATTGAATAACCCCTTTACTGAAGGAGTGTCCTGGAGTATTTGTTTAAATTCTTTTAAAAATTCCTCTTCTTCTGAAGTGGTTATCCCATCGGCCTGAATTAAACCTTCCAGAGAAGACAGAAAAGCCCTGCGTTCCCCTGAACTATTTATTTTTTTTAAAAAATCTTGAATAAGGGCCTCCCTCTCTTCCGGACGAACAGGATCTTCCATATACATTTCAATTTGGGCCCATTCCTCCCCTGTAAAATCGAATTTGAACATAAAATCTTTGAGGAAATTTTGCTCTTCCAGACTAATTTCCCCATCCGCCCAGGCCATCGCAATGAGTACACGAACCAGGGCGATCTGTTTTGCTTTTTCTTTCAGGAAGATCTCCTTCTAGTGATATAGAGAAAAAATGTTTTTCCGAGTTTTTTAATTTTTCAATATTAAAATTTATTAGATGGGTTGTCAAATGAAGCCAACAGAGGAAAGATCGGTTTGGTTTGTACTCTAAACCACTATGGCAAGGGAGGAATCATTGCGGAAGGGATCTTGACAGAGAATAAGTCATTGGGCGTTAAAGGGACCGGTGTTTTTATCGCGAAAGAGTTTTGATTGGAAAACCGGAAGAGTTGAAATGGGACATTTTTTAAGAAGAAGATCGATTTTCCCGCTATTCCCTAAAGTCTTTCCGTCCTTGATTTAAAACCTCACCGATTTCCGGGTCGGTCAATTTCTTTTGGCCAAGGAATTCATTAAAGGCCAATACAAAAGCCCTTTCAGCATCGGCACCTTTTTTTACCCAACGATACATCAACTTTTCAAAACGTTTGGATTGATTGGGGGTGGGCCAGTCCCTGAAGAGTTGGTTAAATGCTTTGCTAAAACCCCCTTTCCAGTTACGAGTTTCTTTTTCATCTCCGGCAATGTCATTGTTTTCCGTTTGATGAATCGATTTTAGGTAGAAACGGTACGCGGTTGCCGCTCTCCTGAGGTCTCCTTCCTGCCTTTTTTTAAAAATATCCCACATTTTTAGACAACATAAAACAGGTCTGTTTAACTGTCAAGAGTTTAAGAAATGGAATTGACCATGTTTTCCTTGGGTTTTCCCAGGCAGTACCCTTGACAATCATTCTGCATTCCCTTAGATTAAATCTAATTACCCCCCTAAAAATCAGGAATCAAACATAAAAAAAATTATCGTATCAGCAAAAGCCTTTTGGTTTTAAAATTTCAAGCTCCGATATAATCCAGTTTAAAAGTCTTTGCTTTAAGGGAAGGGTGGGTTTTGAAAGATAGGGACCTTTTGGAAACGAAGGATTTGAGAAAAGTTCCCGAAACTATGGAAAAACCCCTTTTCCAATATGCAAAACTGGTTAAAGGTTTAGGGGGAGATAATGCCCTTTCATTGACCTTATTCGGAGCAGTGGTTTCGGGGAATTTTGATAAAACACGACAAACTGTAACCAATGTTTTAATTTTAGAGACCATACAACTTGAAATGCTCCGAAGCCTTTCTCAAAATGGAATTAAACTCGGAAAAGAACGGATTTCTGCTCCCCTTATTATGACGCCCCAATATATTAAGGATTCCTTAGATGCCTTTCCGTTGGAATTAATTGAGATACAACAATGTCATTTGATCCTTTGGGGAGAAAATTACTTTAAAGACCTTTCTTTTAATGACAATCATGTTCGGCTTCAAGCGGAAAGGGAGCTGAAAACCATTTTAATAGGCATGCGCCAAGGCCTTTTGGCATCATCCGGGCGGGAAAAATTGATCGAACAGCTCGAAATGAATTTAGCCGACCGACTGGTTCGAACCCTTCGGGGAATTCTTTGGTTACAAGGGAAAAAAGAATCGCTGTCGGCACAGGAAGTGGTCTTACACATTGAAAAAATTTTGGAAAAACCTCTTACGGGGGTCAAAAATTCCCTCCTCACCGAGGATCGTCATGGATGGAATGAATTTCAGAACCTCTATCGCGATATTGAAACCGTAGGTAAATTTATTGATCTCTGGTAAGTTAACCCCTTTTCGGGTTGTTTTTTTATTAATTTGCACCCTCTCTTTTTCAACTCCTTCGTGGGGTATGGTCACCATTCAGGATACGGGGGTTTTTGTGATTGATTCAGCTCATATTTTAGACCCTGCGGTTCAACCCCGTTTGGAGGGGTGGTTCAAAGAGTTGGAACAGAAAACAGGTGCCCAGGTAAAAGTTCTAACCGTTCAAACCATAGAAGGGGAAGATTTTTCCGGGTTTGTCCAGCGGCATGCCGAATTGTGGAATTTGGGTCAAAAAGGAAAAGATAACGGAGTTTTAATTGCATTGGCTTTGAACGAAAGGCAAGTTCGGATTCAAACCGGATATGGCCTAGAGGGGATGATTCCAGATTCATGGGCAGGGTCACTTTCACGGGAAACAGCTAATCATTTTTTCTCAAAAGGGCAATTTTCGCAAGGTCTCTACCACATGGGCGTTGCCGTAGCCAACCAGATTGCCGATTCGGAAAAGGTTCAACTGACGGGGATTCCGGATTACCGCTTTCAAGGGGAAAACCGAGACGGAGGGCTTCCCCTTTCTTTTCTTGGGAGCGGGTTAATCCCACTTATTTTTTTCTTTTACCTGCTGTCTTCATTCTCCAGAAGGCGCCGCTATCATCAAACCTGGGGAGGAGGAAGTATGTTGGAGGGGGTCCTGCTGGGCGGTGTGTTGGGGGCTATCCTGGGAGGGCGTCGATCTTCATGGGGAACAGGTATCGGTGGGGGATTTGGGGGAGGGTTTGGCGGTGGTTCTTTTGGGGGGGGTGGGGGGGGGGGGTGGGGGGGGGGTTCTTGGGGGGGGGGGGGGGGTTGGGGGGGGGGGGGCGGGGGAGCACGATGGTAACGATTGAAGAGGGGTTATGATGAAAGCAGGGCGAATCGCATTAGTTATTTTGGGGGTGGTTCTGGGAAGTCTCTTTTTAGCGGGAGGATGTATCTATTCCGGATATAATCAAGCCATTATCCTGGATGAGGATGTAAAAAGTCGATGGGCACAAGTGGAAAACCAGCTGCAGAGAAGGTTTGACCTAATCCCCAATTTAATTGAAACCGTGAAAGGGGTGGCAGGGCAGGAGGAAAAAATATTTTTAGGGGTGGCGGAGGCCCGAAAGGCTTATTTCCAATCCGGTACCATTGGGGAAAAAGCCAAAGCCGCTGGTCAAGTTGAAAGCGCCCTTTCCCGTTTACTTTTTTTAAGGGAAACCTACCCCCAATTAAAATCAAATGAGTCTTTCCTAAAACTTCAGGATCAACTGGAAGGAAGCGAAAACCGGTTGGCCGTGGAGCGAAAACGGTATAATGACGGAGTGAGGGAATTAAACACCTTTACCCGAAAATTACTGGGACGTTTTTATGCCAGTTTAGCAGGTGTGGGACCTGCGGAGTATTTCGAAATTGAAGAAGGGGCCCGAGATGTTCCCAAGGTCAAGTTTTAAAAAGGAGTTAGGTATATGTCTTTCCTTTCCGAGTACCAGCCGTTTTTTGATCGCACGCTTCGGGCGGCAAAGCTTGATGTAAAACTTTACGAAGAGGTGGAGGCTGATAAATCCGCCACGCCCCAGGCTTTGGCAGTAGTCGTCCTATCCAGTTTGGCAGCCGGTATCGGCACCATTGGGCAAATCGGAGGGTATGGGAATTTATTAGAAGCTTTATTTTTTTCGGTTTTAGGTTGGTTAATCATGGCAGGTTTGACCTATTGGGTTGGAACCCGAATCTTGCCGGAACCTCAAACCAAGGCAAATTTTGGGGAGCTCCTTAGAACCATTGGTTTTTCAACTGCTCCGGGGCTTATCCGGGTTTTGGGGATTCTTCCTGGGTTGACCCACTTGGTATTTATCGTTGCTGCCGTTTGGAATTTGATTGCGCTGGTTATTGCGGTCCGGCAGGCTCTTGATTATGAATCTACGTGGCGTGCGATGGGTGTTTGCGTCATCGGTTGGATTGTCCAGTTTTTAATCCTGGTCCCCGTATTTCTTCTTTCCCCGCAAAACCTCTAAAATTGACAAGGGCTTTCCTTATTGGGGCCGTTTGTCTTCCCCGGTAAGACTCCGATATAACGTGTGAAATTGTTCCGTGTTCAAGGAAGGATCGGAAAGCCGTTCGATATCTTCCTGCAGGATAGGAACCTGTGAGGCCTCATCAAATGCGGAACTGCCAATGGTAATATAATGTGGAAAAAATAAACGCTCGGGAAGAAGAAACTGAATGCCTTGGTTGTAGGTATTGGCCAGTCGAATGGTCAATCGTGCTACGGGAGCGGAAACACTTTTTCCAATGGCAATATTTTTTGGCGCGTGTCCCGAAGCATAAAACTGTGTTCTGATTCTTTTTATGGACACATTGGTGAATTCTTTTTTGATTTCATCCAAGTCTTTTTTAACCTCTTTGGACAGAAAAAGTTCCACCAGGATTTTTGAGTTTTCGGATTCCATGGTTTTTTCTGTTCCATGAGTTTTTTCCTGGATCTCTTTGACCCAAGAAAAAGGCGCCGTCTCCCCCTTCGGGATGAAAATAAAAGATCCCACGTAAATCACCATTCCCATTAGAAAAATCGAGTTTATCACTTTCATTGTCCTTTTTTTTTTATTCCGTTAAAAGTTATCTACAAAAGCCATGTTATCAAAAAATGGATTGGAAAAAAAGGGCCTTGTGGTTCCCATAGGAGAGTCCTTAGGAAAAAGGGTTGAGGAGGGGGTTCGGGTTCTGGATCGTTCTTGAATTGGTTGTAGGTGTATGGTACGATAACTCCTAGGAAAAATTGAAAATTTTATTTATCCAACGAGAATTTCTTTTGGTTTCCCCCTTCTTGAACTCTCTTAAACCCTAGGGCGAAAATTGATAAAAAAGCCAAAACCGAAACCCAAAGGGAAGAGAACTTCTTCCACAAAACAAGGGAGAAGACCCCCCAAGATTAACCCCACGGACCTTATGTTTTTAGGGCTTTTGGAGTCTGCTCCTGATTCCATTGTTATTTCAGACAAAAATGGAAGGATCGTGCTGGTCAATCATCAAACCGAAAAACTATTTGGGTACAACCGGAACGAGCTTTTAGGGGAGTCAGTGGAGATTTTAATGCCAACCGGGTTTCGTGAAAAGCATGTGGGGCATCGTGCCAACTTTATGTCCCAACCGGGGACCCGACCCATGGGATTAGGATTGGACCTGGTGGGGAGACGAAAAGATGGGTCTGAATTTCCCGTTGAAATCAGTCTGAGCCAGGTGAAAAAAGGGAAGGGTTTATTGGTGACCAGTGTAATTAGGGATATTACTGATCGGAAACAGGTTGAACATGAAATACGGAGATTGAATCGAAAACTGGAAGAACGGGTAATCCAACGCACAGCACAGTTAGAAAGGGAGAGAGATAAGGCTCAAAAATTTCTAGATGTTGCAGGTGTTATCCTTTTGGTTTTAGAGCCCGATGAAACGGTTTCATTGATTAATAAAATGGGCTGTGAGGTTTTGGGTTTTGAGGAAAAAGAGATTCTGGGAAAAAACTGGATTGATCATTTTATACCTGAAAAAATGAGAGAGGAAATCCGGACTGTTTTTAAAAAAGTCATGAAAGGGGGGCTCCGGTCGGATGAATATTTTGAAAACCCGGTGTTGACCAAAACCGGGGAGGAACGGGTTATTTTATGGCATAATATTCTTTTAAAAAATGAGCTGGGGGAAGTTTATTCCTGTTTGAGTTCTGGGTTAGATATTACCGAAAAACTTCAATTGGAACACCAAATTCGCCGTGCAGAAAAACTTGCAGCAGTAGGGCAATTGGTGTCGGGATTGGCCCATGAAATCGGAACTCCCTTGGGGGTGATTGGAGGAAGGGCAGAGTATATGCTACGGAAAATACCTCAGGAAGACCCCATTCGAGAAAACCTGACTCGGATTATTACACAAATTGACCGGATTACAAAAATAGTGAACCAATTATTAAGTTTTGCCAGGAAAAAACCTCCCGAGGTCCGATCCGTGCGTTTGGTTCCGATCCTCCAGGATGTCCTTTCCCTTTTGGAACACCAAACCCAAAAGCAGGGTATTTCCATTTCATTGGATTTTTTCGAAACCCTTCCAGAAGCCCTGGTGGACCCCGATCAAATTCAACAGGTTTTTTTAAATCTCATTTTAAATGCAATTCAGTCCATGCCCCAAGGCGGGAGCTTAAAGGTTAGGCTGAGCCAGACCATTCCCAGACGGGATCGTGAAGATCCGTTACAGGATCATTATTTGAAAATTCAATTTTCCGATACGGGATTTGGTATTCCAGAGGAAAACCTGAACAGAATATTTGATCCTTTTTTTACCACCAAAGATGTGGGAAAAGGAACCGGTTTGGGTTTGACCACGAGTTTCAATATTGTGAAGAATCATGGGGGTTGGATCGACGTGCGCAGCCGGATCCAAGAGGGTAGTATTTTTTGCATTTATCTTCCCTTCGATTCCTCTCAAGGAGAACCCGTCCATGGATAAATTAAATGGGAAAATCCTGGTTGTGGATGATGACCCCGAAATGTGTAGCCTGCTCTTTGATGTTTTATCCGAAGCCGGACATACGGTTGAATTGGCGAATGACGGTAAACAGGCCTTAATTCGATTTTCAGACCAGATTGATTTGGTCATTACAGATCTAGAACTTCCTGAAATGAAAGGGTTGGAGTTGATGCATCAGGTAAAGCGAAAGCAACCCGGGGTTTCGGTGATCATCATTACCGGTTTTGGAACGATTGAATCCGCAATTGAAGCAATGAAACTTGGCGCTTATGACTATATTCCAAAACCGTTCAAGGTAGACGAGTTACTGTTGGGGGTACAAAAAGCCCTCCAGGAAGGTGCCCTTCGTCAGGAAGTTGCAAGATTGAGAAAAGAGATTGGCAAGGAATATCAATTTGGAAATTTGATTGGGAAAAGTAAGTCCATGCAGGGTATTTTTGATTTGATTCGGCGGATTGCTGGAACTGCTAGTAATATTTTAATTACCGGGGAAAGCGGAACAGGAAAGGATTTGGTTGCCAAAGCTCTTCATTATAATAGTCCCAGGAAAGGTCATCCTTTTATTCCGGTCAATTGCGCGGCCATTCCGGAGCAATTACTCGAAAGCGAGCTGTTTGGTCATATGCGCGGGGCTTTTACCGATGCCAAAGGAGATAAGGCGGGATTATTTGAGGAAGCCAATGGGGGGACTTTATTTTTAGATGAAATCAGTGAGCTTCCCATTAGCCTTCAGGCTAAATTATTGCGTGTCCTCCAGGATAGGGAAATCCGCCGGGTTGGGGCCAACCATTTTTCCAAGGTGGATGTTCGCATTATTGCTGCCTCTAATTCGGATCTTGCGGAGGAAGTCAAACAGCACCACTTTCGTGCGGATCTTTTTTACCGATTGAACGTAATCCATTTTGTTCTCCCACCGCTTCGGGAACGCAAGAATGATATTCTCCCCTTGGCTTACCATTTTCTGAAAAAGTATCAAAAGGAAACCGGAAAGCAGGTGACCGGGATCAGTGAGCCTTCTCTTTCTTATTTACTCCGGTATCCCTGGGCGGGGAATGTGAGGGAATTGGAAAATGCTATTGAGCGTGCGGTTATCTTGGCGAGGGGAGAGCAGATTATTCCCGAAGACTTTCCTTCCACCATTACCGGGGGGCAGGATGATTTTGTAACCCTTGAAAAAGCCTTGGAGGAGCAAATGACCTTGGAGGAATTGGAATTTGAATATATTTCCAAGGTGTTGAAACATACCGGGGGAAATAAATATAAGGCCGCTCAAATTTTGGGCATTGATCGAAAAACACTATATCGAAAACTCGGAAAAACCGAGGCACAAAAATCTGCCCAGTTTTACCCTGATAGTTCTTAAATTTTTACCTTTCATTAAAGTAAGATTTTATTTTCCCGTTCCTATTTCCCAAAAAAAATTGAACTTCATTTTTAAAAAGCGGAAAATGTTATGAGGCAGACAATAATTCAGGTGGACGCTTTTACAGACACCCCCTTTACCGGGAACCCTGCTGCGGTTTGTGTTTTGGAGGGAGCGGTGGATAAAGAATGGTTGCAACAGGTTGCCCAGGAAATGACCCCTTCTGAAACGGCCTTTTTATATCAAGAGAAAGAGGGGTTTCAATTACGCTGGTTTGCCCCGTATATGGAGGTCGATCTGTGTGGCCATGCTACCTTGGCCAGTGCCCATGTCCTAGGGGAAAGGGGTTTTTACCGCAATGGGACAAAGCGCGGTTTTTAACCCGAAGTGGTTTACTGACAGCCGAGAAAAAGGGCCAATGGATTGAGATGGATTTCCCCGCCGAAACAGAAAAACCGGTCACCCAAGACCCGGGTTTAATCCAGGCGTTTGGGATTTCCCCCATCTATCTTGGGAAAAACCGTTTTGATTATTTGATTGAAGTAGAAACGGAAAACTTGCTCAGGACTTTAAAACCTGATTTTTATTTATTGGCAAAAATTGAAGGAAGGGGAATTATTGTCACCTCCCGATCCCAATCCAGGAAATTTGATTTTGCTTCCCGATTTTTTGCCCCAAAAGCAGGAATCCTAGGAGGTCCGGTGACGGGTTCATCCCATTGTTGATTAGGCCCTTGTTGGAGAAGAAAACTGGGTAAAAATGAATTCATGGTCTATCAGGCCTCACGGCGGGGAGACGTGGTACAGGTTCGGGTAAATGGAGACCGGGTGTTTCTGGGGGGAAAAACGGTGACCATGTTTCGGGGTGAATTTTTGTTCTAATGAAAAGGGAAAATATAGATGGAAGATCCAAGAATTGAGCAATTTGCTCGGGAATGGATTGAGTCATGGAATAACCATGATTTGGAAACCCTATTGAGTCATTACGAAGATGATGTAATGTTTACGTCGCCTTTTGTTTCTAAATTAATTGGAGAACCCTCTGGAACCATCAAAGGGAAGGGTAGTTTGAGGAGCTATTTTCGAAAAGGATTGGCCGTATACCCCGATCTTAAATTGGAGTTGCTTTATATACTCAAGGGGGTCAATAGTGTTGCCCTGGTTTATCGAAGTGTCAATAAAATGTTGGCGGTTGAGGTAATGGAGCTCAATTCCTATTTCAAGGTAACCCGGGTCATTGCCCACTACAGCGAATAGTTTTTGGGAACACTTATGGAAAATTATTGATGACCTGAAAGAAAAAATGAAAAAGGAAGAAAAAATTCTATGTAAAACTCCTACCCCGGGGGAAAAACCGATCCGAATCGATCAGTGGAAATATGATCCGGTTCGGGGAGCCATTCTGAGGGCTTTTCCTCAAAAAGGAGATGGCTTTCTTTTTAAAGATTTATCCGGTACGGTTGATAAGTTTTTTCCCAAAGATTTCTGAAAAAAAATGTTCCATTAGGTGTTATATTACCACAGTGAAGTTGGCTCTTGAGGTTCGGGGGAGTATAAAAGAGTCCTCCGATTAAAGGCATAACGGATAAAAAGGGTTGAAAGAATTTAGGGGAGGGAACGAATTTCTCAGGGTTTTCTATGATTAATAAATTTTTGATTCCTTCTTTTCTTTTTTGCCTTTTTGTTGCCGTATTTTCCTGTTCTCACCTTCCGGGTCAAGAAAAAATTCGGTCTGAGGATTTTTCTTGGAGCTCCTATAAAAAAAGTGATAGGGTGCTTTCGGAAAAGGAAATTGAGGTTTCCTCTTTTTACTTTACCATGAGGGATGGGGTTAAAATTGCTGTGGATTTATACCTTCCAAAACAACGCAAAGATGATCAAAAGTTTCCAACCATTTTTCGGCAAACACGCTACTTCCGTTCTTGGGAAGTTCGCTGGCCATATCACAAACGCCAAATTCATTCCTTAACACGACGTTTTCTTGCCAATGGTTACGCTTGGTTGGATCTGGATGTTCGGGGAACGGGAGCTTCCTTTGGGACCCGAAAAGGACCGTGGTCTCCCGATGAAGTGAAGGATGGGGATGAAATAATTAGTTGGATCATTCGTCAACCCTGGTCCGATGGAAAAGTAGGCGCAACAGGAAGATCGTATGCGGGGACAGCGGCCGAAATGCTTATGATTAATCAACACCCCGCCCTCAAGGCAGTGGTCCCCCAATTTTCCCTTTTTGATTCCGGTTTGGATATTGCCTTTCCCGGGGGAGTTCACCTGGAATGGTTTACCAAAACCTGGGCAAAATTTAACGACGCCTTGGACCGTAATGAAATGGGTGAGGTCAACAAAGGGTGGCGGTTTAAACTCTTTGCGAAAGGGGTACGTCCCGTGGATGAGGATGGAAACGGAGAAATCCTAAGGAAGGCGGTTCCCTCTCATATTTATAATTACAATCCCCATGAGCTAGCCAAGAAAATTACCTTTCGGGATGATCCTTGGCCGACGGACCCTGGACTGCCAATAGAAACTTTTTCCCCTCATGGACATATTCAAAGCTTTCGATCTTCAGGGATTCCTGTTTATAGTTATAGTGGCTGGTGCGATGGGGCTTATGCGCATTCCGCCATTAAACGTTTTATCAATGTCCGTACCTCTGGGAGCAGGATGGTCATTGGGCCGTGGATGCATGGAGGTTTTTACAATTGCAGCCCTTATTCGGAAGGGAAGTCTGGATTTGATCATCATGGGGAGTTGCTCAGGTTTTTTGATCATTTTGTGAAAGGGGAAGATACCGGAATTCAAAATGAGAAACCGGTTCATTATTACACCATGGGAGAGGAGCGTTGGAAAACCGCCGATTCCTGGCCCCCCAAGGGAGTAACAACCCACATTCTCTTTTTGTCTATTAACCAGTCTTTAAGCGGCACCGCCCCTCATGGGGTGGGCCATTGGGATGAATACAGGGTGGATTATTCTGCAGGGACGGGAGATCATTCCCGATGGAATACCTTGATTACCAATGGTCCGGTTTCTTATCCGGATCGTGACGGGAGAGATCAGAAACTTTTGGTTTATAATAGCCCCCAATTGGAAAAGGATCTTGAGGTCACCGGCCATCCTATCGTCACTCTTTTTATCCGTTCAACTGCCAGTGATGGAAACTTCTTTGTCTATCTTGAGGATGTGGATGAAACAGGAAGGGTTCGCTATGTTACGGAAGGGATGCTTCGTGCACTTCATCGAAAAGTCAGCGATGAAGAACCCCAACCCTATTTAGATCTTGTTCCCTATCATAGTGCGAAACGCAAAGATGCACTGCCATTTTTGGATGGGGAAATCGCTGAACTTCGATTTGGGCTTCTTCCCACCTCCTACCTGTTTAAAAAAGGACATTCCATTCGTATTGCCATTGCAGGAGCGGATAAGGATCATTTCATAGTTCCATCCGTTCCCCCGCCCACCTGGCGGGTGTATCGGGATCAACCCTATTCCTCGCGGATTGAATTACCGGTCATGCCCCGTGGGAAAAGGGCAGACATTTTTGACCATTAATAAAAGGGTTTCTAAATAAACAATAAGAAAAATATGGCTAAACAGGAACCCAAGGATTTTAGCAGGATGAATGAAGACCAAAAAATGAAATTCATGCGGGATATGGTGGATAACACCGCAGAAAAACTAAAGGATGAAAATCTGAGTTATGATGATGCAAGAAAATTAATTCAGGAAACCCGAAAAAAGGTCCTCGCCCTATTTCCGGATAAAGGCGATGTGTTTGATATGATCCATAAACCCCGGTTCTATAGAATTTTGGATGAAAAAATGAAAAGTTTGTAAAGTTACTCGGGGGAGAGGTAAGGAATTTTGCGGGATTTACTTTTTAAATAAAGAATGTTTTTAAGCATGGGTAAAGTTTACAAAAATATTAGCAGTGAATTAGGGAGATGGATTCGGAACCAACATGTTTTTTTTGTTGCAACGGCTCCTTTAACCCCCGATGGTCATATTAATTGTTCCCCAAAAGGAGGGGATTCTTTTAGGATTATTGATTCCCTCAGCGTTGTTTATCAGGATTTTACAGGAAGCGGTGTAGAGACCATTGCCCATATAAAGGAAAATAAACGGATGGTCATCATGTTTTGCGCTTTTAAAGGGCCTCCAAAAATTGTTCGTTTGCACGGGCAGGGAGAAGCAATTCTCCCCGGCCATCCAGAATTTCAGACCCTGGCGAATCTCTTTTCGGAGGATCCAGGGATGCGGGCAATCATCCGGTTGAGGGTTAGCCGAATATCCGATTCCTGCGGGTATGGTGTTCCTTTTTTTGACTTCCGGGGAGAAAGGGAATCTTTGGAAAAATGGGCTTCCTCGAAAGGACCTGTTGCCCTTGAGGCCTACCGTAAGGAAAATAATGAATGCAGTATTGATGACTTGCCAGGGATTGATCCCCCTAAAGAGTGAGATGCCATCCCTGGATAAAAAAAAATACCCCCCCCCGGACTATTTGGTTTATTAGAACCTTTTCAGGTAGTTAATGGGTTTTCCCTCCGCCTCAAATGACCTTTCAGATGAAAGTGTTGATATTTTTTGGTTGACATAAATATCCCTAGCCATTATATTTAACCATATGGTTAAATATTATTCCTGCACACTTGACCTCACTTTTTCGGCTTTGGGGGACCCCATTCGACGAGGAATTCTTTTGAAACTCACCCATGGGAAAGTATCCGCCTCCGAGCTGGCCCGGCCTTTCCAGGTTTCCCTTCCGGCCATTTCAAAACATCTACGAGTGCTAGAAAACGCAGGGCTCATTGCCCGTGAGAGGGATGGGCGAATTCACCGTTTTCACATCGTTCCCCGGCGCCTCAAAGAAGCTTCCCATTGGATTAATCGTTACAGAAAATTTTGGGAAGAAAGATTTGAATCCTTGGAAAAATATTTGGAACCCATCAATAAGGAGGAAAAAACATGACCACTAAAAACACCAGAGCGGAAACCATACTTCAACTGAAACGAACCTTCTCCGCTTCCAGGGAAAAGGTATTCAAGGCTTGGACCGATCCAGAAATGTTAAAGGAATGGTTTGGGCCTGAAGAGGTTCAAACGGTGTTAGCCGAAGTTGACCTTAAAATTGGGGGAAAATACCGGTTTGAAATGAAACTTCCCGATGGGAAGATAGTATCCCATCAGGGTGCATTTCGGGAGATTAAGTTTCCTGAACGGCTTGTCTATTCATGGATATTGGAGGGACAGTCATGTAAGGGAAGTGAGGATGAAGATTGTGAAACCTTGGTTAGCTTAGATTTTAAGGACCTTGGCGGTTCCACTGAATTAACGTTAACACATGAGTTCTTGCCTAGCGAAAAGTCACGTCAAGGACATGAATTTGGGTGGACGGGAAGTTTTGACAAGCTGGAAAAAGTGATTTGATGAAAAAAAGGAAAAATTCATGGGGACAGAAACGAAGGAAAAACCAAAGGTGATTGAAGATTATGTTCTTATGGACAATGAGGGTAATCAGGTCAGGCTATCAAGTTTATTTGGGGATAAGGATTATCTGATTGTCCTTCACAATATGGGAAAAAGTTGTCCCAACAGTGCTCTTTGGGGCGATGAATTCAACGGAATGTTGAAAGCCTTGGAAAAAACTGCTGGTTTTTGCATTGTCGGGCCGGATGACCCTCAAACACAGAAAGCCTATGTCAAAGAGAGGGGTTGGTTGGCTAAGCTTTATTCTGCCCGAGGGGGTACTTTCATTAAGGATCTTGGGTTTGAAGATGAAGAGGGTGATGCGATGCCGGGGGTTTCCATATTTCAAAAAGGAAGGGATGGGAAAATTTTCAGACTTGAACAGACAAACGTTCCAAAAGATGACCGGGCCCCCTCCGTTCTGGAGGTGTTATGGATGGTTCCTGATGTTGAAATAAAGGATTTGGCTTGGGGAAAATCATGACTTAAAAATAGGCGAACGGATTGATCACATAAATAATATTCATTGGGATAAGAACAGAATGGTTATTGAGACGAGGCGTTTAAAGCTCCGGCCAATAAAAGATATGGACTTGGACAGTATAGCGGAATTAAATGCGGATCCCGAGGTCATGAAGTACATTTTGCCCCCTCTAAGCCGCGATATTGTTGCCCAAGTGATTCAATGGTTCCAAAACGAATGGACTCGTCTGGGTTATGGGTGTTTTGCCTTGTTCGAAAAAGAATCCGGAAAATTTGTTGGCCAGTGCGGACTCCAGAAACTAGAGGGGAAACCGGAATCGAAGGAAGTTGAAATTGCTTTTATTATTGCAAAATCCTTTTGGGGAAAGGGATACGCTACAGAAGCAGTAGCTGCGGTTTTAGATTTCGGGTTTACAAACAGGGGCTTAAGCCGCATTGTAGCGGTTACCATGGAAGAAAATTCTCCTTCAAACAAGGTATTGGAAAAAATCGGATTTCAATATCAAGGAAATAAGAGGGTCTATAATCGGATGGTTATGTATTATTCATTGGACCATGAGGAATTCCGGCCGTCTCAACCGATCAACCAACATTAACAATAATTTTTTGGCTCATCGTGGAAGTGAGTGGGTAAATTTTGTCATTACCCGCCTGTCCGGCGGGCACTTGCAGGCAGGGGAAAGCGGAAATCCAGGCCCTTCCCGTCATTCCCGCGAAACCTGTCCTCGAATGCCTCTATCGGGGAGCGGGAATCCAGAAGATGTTGATTTTTTGAATCCTGGATTCCCGATAAAACCATTCGGGAATGACGAACTGGATTTTGCAGGAACCTCTAATACTTCAAAGGCTTCAACCACAGAATGACTTTGACTTGACCCTTGCCCTGTATGGACCTTAAACACTTTTTAACAATTTTTACCCACTCGATTTCACGAAGACCCATAATAAAGTTCCTTTTTTTAAAATTGATTTAAAAGCCCCATCCCATTCAACAGAAGAACAACTGATGGAAGGCTTAAAAAAGGTGGTTAATCAAGACCAGGTTAAAAATATGGAGGAGCTGGAAGATAAACTATTAAATTTAGAACACCGGATTATGGTGGTGGTGGAAGATCTTCAAAACCTCTATTTAAAAACGGTGGATGGATTTGACACCCTTGAACGGTTTCTTCTTTTGATTTCAAGGACCCAAAAAAACATTTACTGGCTGACCACCTGCTCTTTATATAGTTGGAAATACCTGGACCGTGTAATCGATATTTCCAGGTTTTTCCAAGGCGTGGTTTACTTAGGAGGATTTACCAAAGAAAATATTGAACAAATTATTTTAAAACGTCATAAAGTGAGCGGGTTTAAACTACGGTTTGAACCAACGGAAGAAATAAGAAAGTCAAAACGCTTTATGAATTTGCCTTCAGAAGAAGAACGTCAGGGGTACCCAACGGATAGCCTATTCAGGGAAATTCGGGAACTGTCTACAGGAAATATCATGATGACCCTGATGTTTTGGCTGAGCGCCATACATAAAATCGAAGAAGACACGCTCATCCTCTCTCCAACTATTAAATTGGATGAAACCCTACCTTTCTGTTTGCCTCCCGAAGAGGTTTTTACCCTTGCGCTGTTTCTTCAACGGGAAATTGTCATGGGCCATGAACATGCTTTGGTTTTTCATCAGGAAATTCAGCAAAGTTTATTACTTTTGAAGAGAATGGCCAACAAAGGGATTTTACTGGAAACCAAAACGGACACTTACACATTAAACCCCCTTCTTAATGGATTTACCGTCAAAACATTAAAAATGAAAAACATCCTTCATTAGAGAACTCAATGAAATTTCAAAAAGGTTTATTCACATTTTACATCATGATACTCATCCTGAACTATTTGGTCTTTCCCCCAGGGGCCGCCGTTTCACAGGGTCAACCGCTGAAAACCCCACCCCAGAGCGGAAATCAAAGCGCGAAATCCGTTGTAACATCCTTGACCGGGACCCTTCAGGAAACCCAGGCAAAATGGTCCTTAACATTGGGAAAGGTGTTTTGGGCCATTGTTGCATTTCTTTTTGGTTTTCTGGCCATTAAATATATCACACGGCTTGTGGAGGCTTTGGCAGAACATTGGACCAATTTTCGTTTGGTCATAAAACGCTTGATCCCCATTATCCGGATTGGCTCCTAGACTATCGTCATCTATATTATCGTTGCAGACATATTAGAGCCCCCCATCGCCACACTGGTTGCACTAACCGCTTCCGCGGGAATTGCGGTCGGTATTGCATCGCAGGATATATTAAAGAACATTTTTGGGGGAATCATGATTTTATTTGACCGGCCTTTTCAAGTGGGAGATAAAATTCAAATCGGAAAATACTATGGGGAGGTCATCAGTATTGGGTTAAGAACCGTGCGGATCATTACACCCGATGATTCCCTGGTTTCAATTCCAAACAGTGAAATTGTTAACCAATCCGTGTCTAACGCAAATTCCGGAGAATCCCATTGTCAGGTGGTGGCGGAGTTTTACCTACCGGCTCATATTGATTTATTGAAGGCAAAAAAAATTGCCTTTAAAGCCGCGGCTGTTTCTCGGTACATTTATTCAAATAAACCGATTTCCATTATTCATATAAATGAAATTCACGAAGGAAAATCCCTGTTGAAAATGCGTTTAAAGGCCTATGTGTTGGATATCCGGTATGAATTTCTTTTTGCAACTGAAATGACGGAAACCGTCATCCGGGAATTTTTAAAACATCATTTGATGATTCCCGAAGACATAGGGCCGAACCCGGTTCGCTAGAAAAAAACCTGCCCTATCCCCAGGAGCTTTTAACTGTCGGGATTTTTATTCTCTGGGGTCTTCGAATTCTCATCACCCAAAAAAGTGCGCATAAAAGTGCTCTCTAAAACCCCATGGATTTTATAGGCGGTGCTTCCTAAAATTATAAACATCCCCAAAAGAAGGAGAATGGGCAAAGGGGCAGCCAATTTTCCAAACAAAAATAATTTTGAAAGAAAAGGAAGGCTCCATATCCCTAAAATCACCAACATCCCAATCAATATACTTTCCCGAATAATGAAATTTAAATTCTTCATTTCACGTATTCGAAGCGAAGAGGGAGCCAGTTTTTTTACCATACCCTGATACAATAAATCCATCAGCGTCCGAGGTTCTTTCCATATCCCAACGGAGGAGGGAAGACACAAAACAGTCACGATACACCCCAGGATTAAACCCATGAGGCTTTCCGTTATTCCCAACTGGTGGGAGATCTCTAAAGAGTATTGAAGGACCAAGGTCCCGGTGGCAATACATATCATGATCACCCCTGCATTAATTAAGATCATTCGGCTGACCTGGAGGATTTGATTTCCCCCTTCTCCCAAAATGGAAGAATTATCCTTAAAAGCACTCAGCCACAGGACCAGGTTTCTGATATACTCTTTCAATAAAGCAGGAGACCTCCGTTCAAGAAAATTCGCAAATCCCTCCGCTCCTCGGAAGATAAAAGGATACAGAAAAGAAGTAATTCCTGTGACGACCCCGATGACAGGATACAAAAAAGCACCGATCGCCCCCCGGTCCACCCCCACCTTGATCATGGCCAGGGAAAACTCCCCCAACTGAGGCATTCCCATCCCCACCTTGATGGCTGTGCGACCATCTTGTCCCGCCAAAAAGGTTCCCATGGTATCAGCCACAATTTTACCCAATATAAAAACCAGAGAAATAATTAAAGCAGGAACAAAATATTGAGTGACAACGGACAAATCAATTAACATTCCAATGGAAACAAAAAAGAGGGCTGCAAACATATTCCGAATGGGAATCATGATTTCAATGATTTCCTCAGATTCCCGTGAATCACTCAAAACCGTCCCGATCAAAAAAGCCCCTGCCGCTTCGGAAATCCCTAACTCATGCCCAATCAACGCAAGGCCAAAACAAAAGGCAAGGCTAGTAATCAGGGTCATTTCTTTGGATTGATAACGGGAAACATACCCAACCACCCTCGGGGCCAAAATCCCCCCTATAACCAACGCACAGATTGAAAACAGGATGAGTTTGGTCACTAACCAACCCACGCTCATGAGGCTGGTCACCCCCATCGATGCAATGGCAGAGAGAATACTTAGAAGGATCACGGCGGCAAAATCTTCAACCACTAAAATACCCACGATTAATCTTCCAAAGGTGTGGCTCAATTTTCCTTCGTCCCGGAGAACCTTGACCAAAACGGCCGAACTGCTGATACACAGCGCGGCTCCCAAAAAAATCGCCTCCTTGAAGGTCCAACCCATCAGAATCCCTATCTCATATCCCAAGGCCATCATAATACTGATTTCAATGGTTCCGATAATGATCACCGTAAACCCTATTTGTCGTATCTTTTCCCACCCGAATTCAAGACCCAGTGAAAATAGCAACACCACCAGCCCTAAATCGGCTAAAATCCGAACCACTTCGATATCTTCCATGGTCAATATGGGAAGATTAAAAGGGCTGATTAAAAGCCCTGCAATCAAATACCCCAGAATGGGGGGTTGCCGAAGTTTTCAGAAAAGGATAATCGACAACCCCGCCACCGTCATGATAATGGCAAAATCACGGATCAGAGAAAAACTATCCAAGAACCTCCTTTCTACTTTTTTTCACTGAGATTTTTCGGATCTACGACTCGTACGGGAAAGGGTTCGGTGATACTGCCCGTGTAAATTGTCCGATGGGGAAAGGGAATTTCAATACCCGATGAATCAAATGCTTGTTTAATCCCTTCCTGAATACGATTTCTCAATTCAATAAAATTCTCCCGTTTGGCCCAAACCGAGAATTGAATATTCAGGGAAGAATCTCCAAACCCTAGAAACAGAAAAAGGGGTTTGGGTTCCTCCAAACACAGAGGATTTTGGTTGGCCACCTCCAATAAAACCTCGCGGACCTTCTGAATATCCTCTTTATAAGCAACCCCGATCATCAAATCAAATCTCCGGATTGGGAAATAGGTCAGGTTGGTAATTTCTGATTTAATAGCGGTTTCATTGGGAACCCGCACAAAAAGGTTATCAAACGTCCTCATTTTGATGGATAACAAATCCACCGAAAGGATTTCCCCTGTGGTTTCCCCCATACGGACATAGTCACCCACTGCAAAAGGCCGTTCGCCGATTAAAAAAAGGCCGCTGATCAGGTTAGAGGCAGAGGTCTGGGAGGCAAATCCCAATGCAAGGGTTAAAATCCCCGCGGCACCGAGCAAAACATTGAGTTGAAAACCCAATTCTTTAAGTGCTGAAATTAAAACCAACCCCACAATGAGATGGTGGCTGATTCGACGAATCAGCATCGCCTGCTGGGGATTGGTGTATTTGGATATAACCCGAAGGATTCCATTTGCGGCCAGTCTTGCCAAAATAAGGCCCACACCGACAATGATACCTGCCCGAACTAACGACATGAACCGCTCAATATTGAAAGCTTCTCCAAAAACTGACCACCACTCTTGCATCGTTTTTTCCTCCTATCCTCCAAAAAGGGCACTAAACGCCCGGATCACAAGATTCTGATCTGGTTTTTCACGTGGACCCACCACCAATTGGGCGCCAATGGCTTCTCGAGGGGCTTCTTTCGGGATTTCCATGGCCGCTTGATCCCGGTCTTCTTTCCGAACAAACGTGATCGGTTCTGTCCATAAGAATCCATTCTCCGCTTCAAATAGCGAAAGATAAAGCACCGGGAGGTTAATCCTCTCCAGCGAAAGGGACCCTTTGGCCTGGTTTCGAATCAGAACCGGAGTTACCGCCCGATTCGGACGAAAGGACACCTCCTCACATTTCAGGCGGGCTTGAGTCCGGGTGGCATAACACAACTCCCCCTCCCGAGTGGAAGGACCAAACCAGGTATCAGAGGGCCTATAGATCGGAAATTCCTTTAACACATGGGGTGTAGATCCCACCGAAATTTTCACCCACAAGGGAGAACCCACAAATAAAATGATTTCTTCACCACTGGGAATTGAAAAATGGGTTTCGGGGCGGGTAATGACCGGCCGGTCGGCCAAAACCGGAAGAATGCTTAGGGTCCCATCTGTCTGACGAAAACTAAATCGGCTGATCTCCGCTTCTTGAGGAATTTCTTTCTCTTGGCCCGAAACATGAACCTCTAACGTATCTTCGTTTGGGTCCCCTTTTGATTGATAGCCTATTCGCCATTCTTTTTCAAACCTTTGGATCCATAAGGCCATTGTTCCGATCCGCCAAAACCCAATTTGACCTATGGGAATTTTAAATTGACCCCACCACACATTTTTTTTACCCGATATTTTTTCCACTAAACTGCTCCCGTTCTTAAATAATTTTTAAATGGTTTATAGAGAGTACGAAACAGAAAAAAACCTCCGCTTTATCAGACTCCTGCCCCCCATTAGCGGGACCAGTCTGTTTCCGGCTCATCATATGGTCCTGTTTCTGGATGATCAATCTTTTTGAAATCCGCCTTAAAATGTTTTTAGAAAAAACCGTGGAAGGGGGAGTCAAAAAGTTTTTAATTATATGGACCCGGCCAGCAAGGTTGCGATCCCAAGAAAACTAAAGAACCCAACCACATCGGTAACCGTGGTCAGAATAATAGAAGAAGATTGTGCTGGATCCTGACCCATTGCGGTTAAAATCATGGGAACGGCAACACCTGCGATTCCCGCCGCAATCATGGATAACACCATTGAAAAACCGATAATCATGGCAAGACCGGTAGATTGGCTCCAAATAAACACCGCAAATGATGTGGTTGCCGCAACGGCACACCCATTAATAAACCCCACCTGGGTTTCTTTGATTAATACTTGAAACCATTGATACACCCTGATCTCCCTGAGGGTCAATCCTCGCATCGTCACTGCCAAAGCCTGGGCCCCCGTATTCCCTGATTGTCCCGCAACAACAGGAAGTAAAACTGCAAGCGCGGTAAATTGTGCAATGGTACTTTCAAAAAGACCCACCACCGCTGCCGCCAAGAAAGCGGTTAATAAATTTATTTGAAGCCAGGGAAGCCTTTTTCGAACCGCAAAGGTCGACTTGGACAAAGCACGCTCTTCCTTACTGGCTCCCACCATGGTTTGAATATCAGCACTAACCTCTTCTTGTGCCGTCACCACCAGAGAATCCTGTTGAATAATTCCTAAAACACGTTGATTAAGGTTGACCACCGGAAGGGTGTTTACTTTGAATTGCTCCATTAAATCTAAAACTTCTTGTCGGTTTGCCATATCATGAACTGAAACCGGCTGGGCCTGATAGAGAGCCCCCAAAGGTTGGTTGGCAGGGCTAACCGCTAATTTTTGTAGGGGAATAACCCCCAACAGCTTTCCATCACCATCCACCACCAAAAGGTCATAAATCCTTTTTCCTTTGAGAGCCCTTAATTTCGTCAGTGCATTTTTTACGGATGTTTCAGGGGGAAAAGACAAAAACTGAGGGTCCATAAGGTTTCCGGCAGAATCGCTCGGATAGGTCATAATAGATTTGAGCAATCGGACCCTTTTAGGATCTAAAAGAGAGAATTGTTTTTCCTGGAACTCCGGATCCAGGCGAGCAAGAATCAAGGCTGCCTTCAACGGGTCAAGGGCCGAAAGCATTTTTTGAGGAAAATCTCCGCCTGCATTTAAAATAACCTCTGCGGAAAAATCCAGAGGAAACCTTTCCATAATGGTGGCGGCCTGATAAACCGTTTGGGCATCCAAAATTTGGGGCACTTCTCTAGTAGGGGAACGATTACTGAGCGCCTGAGCTGCCTCCTCGGGGTAGAGTCGGAAAAAATTTTGCGCCAAATCCTCTGCCACTGCATTTAAACGGACGGTCATTACATCTCTCCCTTAATTTTTGGATTTGCCAGTCCTTCTCATCGCACCGTTAAGACTTTGGATCATGGCCGCTATTCCCACCCAATAAACCTCACCCAACCGAAAGGTAAATTCGAGAGCTGTTTTTTCCAGGGGAGGCCCGATGTAAATCCCTTCCAGTTTTCGAAGGGTTTTATAGCGAATGATCCCCACCAAAAGACCGCCTTTTTCAGTGACCGGTATTTTATGAAAGGTCCTCCATCCTGGGTGGTTGAGAATCGCCCCTTCGCTGGCATGGCCTGAAATGGTTGATACAGGAAAATTCATCACAGAGGAAACCCTGTCCCGGGGCCGGGCCACCATTAATTCACGGATACTCATTACCCCCAATAGTTTCTGGGTTGAATCAACGATATAGAGATAGGAAAGTAAATCCTGAGAAAAACGCTTCATCTGAAATCGGGCCTCACGGATGTTAAAATGGCTCGGCACCGCAAAAACGTTAGGGTCCATCAGAGCCCCTGCGGTACCTGAAGGATAATGAAGAACGGCTTGAATTTTAAAAGAAATTTTTTTTGGAAGAACCCCTAGAAGAGAAATACGATGTTTCGTGCTGATTCTTCGAAAAAGACCCGCCGCCACTGGTATAGACAGTTTTTCCAAAATCGAACCGGCACATTCCAGATCTAGACCGATTATTATTTCTGATGCCATCATCGGTGGCATGTATTCCAAGACAATGGAAGCAATGGAAGGCTTTATTTCAAGAAAGAAACCTCTTAATTCCTCAATAGAAAAATGTTGGAGGAGAAGCGCGCCATCCCCAGGGTGAGATGCAAGAAATTGTTGGGAAAGATAATCCTCTGTCTTCATCCTAACCCCTCTCGGCAATCAGTGTGGAATGTTTTTTACTAAACTCTCCAGCCGGAATCAAAACCCGGCCTTCAGGTGTTTCCAATATCACAGCGGAAGGGGTCAACTCCTCTACTCTTCCTTGGATTTCACCTATCCTAACGGTTTGCCCGATTTGGTAAGTTTGGGTCAGATAATGAGAAGCAATTAAATTACCCACGACCGTTTTTGCCCCCAAACCAAAGCCAAGGGCCATTCCCCCAAGAACGGTTCCAAAAACCATGGCAATCAAAACCACTAGAGATTCGATTTGAATTCCGATTTGATCGATCCCAATCAAAAAGGCCACTAGAAAAATGGCAATCTGAGTCAACCGGGCTAAGAGTTCTCCATACTCAATCCCCGCCGAAACCATGGCCCGGATAATAGCATCTCTGGCAAGATTTCCTCCGATATACCCCGCAAACCCGATGAGTGCTGCCGCCAAAACATTGGGAAGATAATTCGCTACCCCGCTCAAGAGGTTGGAGACAATGGATAACCCAAGGGTTTCGGTGGCCGCCACAAAAAAGAAAACCAAAATGATCCAAAAAACAATTTTGCCCATCATACTGGGTACGGAACGTTCGATTTCGGTAGGGACACCCTCTCTTTTAATGGACCGGGTTCGAACAAACTGGTCCATTAAACCAATCACACGGGAGGTGGAAGCCTGTAAAATTCTCGCCAAAATCCACCCAATGAGGATTAATGCAAAAAAACTGAAAATAGCAGGAAGTTTTTCCAGGATCCCTTGAATCAACGGGGTAATGGATGATCCAATCTCTGAAATCGTTTCGTTCATATTCATGTCGAACCCTCCAAATTTATTTTAAAAATCCAGCGCCACTCAAATGGCATTCAATATGGGTCAGGAAATCCTTCACAACCCAAAGGCCAAAATTAAAAATAGAAAAGGAAAATTCCCAATTGCAAGTGAATTTTAAAGGAAAAGGAGTGGAAATCTTAACCTAAAAACACTTTAAAACACCAGTGGCATGAACTGCAAGAGAAACAGGAACCCGTTACTTTTTGATAGAAATATGGTCTTATAGCACTGGTACGCTATAAAAAAATTGGGAATAATCAATTACCCATATGAAAACACAGAAATCTTAAAAAATTATGACCTTTTTTAAAATCTTCATAATTTCATTGATTGCCCTGGCCTCCTGGATTTCCATCGCACCCGCACAACAAGAAAATTCTGAAGGAAAAAACTATTCTGATTCTTCCATTGAATTTCAACCTGCGGAAGAGACTGCTTTTGACCGAAAATTACCTCAAACTCAAAGAAAGAGAGAAATTGAGATCTCTTTCAACCCACGGTTTACAGATGCGATTGATCAAGAATTCATCCGATATCGAACCCGTGCCAAATATGGGTTTACGGACCGTTTAGAAATGAGTCTGTCCTTGGAAAGTTTTTCCGTTAATCCCTTTCGGAGCAAAGGAGAATCAGGTGTGTCGGAATTGATTGCATGGGGAAAATACCGATTCCCCGACTGGTCCCGCCTTCCTGGTTTCCGAATATCCACCGGGTTGGAAACCGTTTTCCCCATTGGGAATCCCCCCGAAGAGATTTCCGACCAATACCTTCACATTAGACCTTTTCTTGTTTTTTCCCGCTTTTTAAGGTCCCTCCCCAATTTAGAGGTCTTTTATTATGTTGATTTTGATTTAACCGCCCATCCCCCCTTTCGCGCACGCCCGGCACAGGATCGCCGGGATCACTCGGTGGGAGTCAGTATCGGCGGTGTGTATTACTGGTCGAAAAATTTACGAAGCTCATTGGATTTAACCTATATCACCACTGAAATTGGTGGGGGTAGTGAAAATAATGTCATTTTGAATAACGGCCTCTTTTGGACCATCCCAAAATCCTATTTCGGAAAATGGGGTCTGGGAGCAGGAGTCAGAATTCCCCTAACCCGGGAGGATGAAAATTTTACCTTTATTACAAAAGTGAAATGGGATTTTAATTTAAAATGGAAAATCCCTTTGGATTCAAAAACGAATTCCCCAAAACAGAGGAAGGAAAATACCAATCAGTAAATCCGTGTTTATATCATTTTAATAATCCGCTCCCTCCTGGTTTTCCTGAACATAGGATTTCCGAAGGTGTATCGGTTCCACCCTCTGACCCCTTAATTTTAGATTCAACATTTCCACAAAAACCGAAAAAGCCATAGCAAAATAAATGTACCCCTTTGGGATATGAACATCAAACCCTTCCGCAATCAGAGCAAGCCCAATCAAAAGCAAAAAGCTCAAAGCCAGCATTTTAATGGTGGGATGGCGATCCACAAATTCCCCAACCATTTTTGAAAAAGCAAGCATAAACAAAACCGCAATCACAATGGCTATCACCATAATGCTTAATTGATCCACCAACCCAATGGCGGTGATCACAGAATCCAGAGAAAAAACAATGTCCAGTAATGCAATTTGAATAATCACACCGGTAAAAGTGGCTCCAGTCGAAAACGTAGCTTGCCCCTCCACCCCCTCTAATTTCTCATGAATTTCTAAGGTGCTTTTACCGAGAAGAAACAGCCCTCCAACAATCAGGACCACATCTCGCAAGGAAATATCCGTGGTAAAGAGGGTAAACAGGGGCTTGGTGAGGTGCATAAACCAAGAGAGTGTAAATAAAAGCCCAATCCGGGTCAGCATGGCAATAACCAGGCCGATTCGCCGGGCCTTTTGTTGCCGATGTTTAGGAAGTTTTCCCGCCAGAATGGAAATAAAAATTATATTATCAATTCCAAGGACTATTTCCAAAAGGGTCAGTGTGGCAAGGGCAATCCATGCTTGAGGACCTGCAAACCAAATCATAAAATAACACCGGATTAGAATTTTTAAGCGAACTTTATTTCATTTGAAACTAAAAACGCTAAAATTAATTAAAAAAAAATAAAATGGAAAACCCTTTAAAAATGAGAGACCTCTTCCTCTTTGGGTTCCCCTTCTTTTTTAACCTTTTTTTCGATGATTTCCTTGGCCAAGTCCTTTCCCCCCAATCCACAAGCGAGCGAAAGGGCCAACACGATGCCTCCAAAGGCGATTGAAAACGCCGCAACAATGATTTGTGTTGCAATTCCAAGCTGCTCAAAAGCCATGGCAACGGAAAAAAGAATGATCCCTAACCGCACACCTTTCCCCAATAGTCCGGCTTCCCTAATCTGAGCGTTCACCGCGGCAATGAGAATCGCCTGCCCAAAAAAATTTCCTAAAATAAAACCCACCACCAGGATCACAAAAGAAATAAAGACTTTGGGAATATACCAAAGCGCTTGGGCAACGAATTGATCAACGGCTGTCAGGTTCAAGGCACCTAGCCCTAGAAGGATGAAAGCCAACAGAATCACCCAATAGAGAAATTGACTGATGATGGCAGAGGGAGGGTTTTTAACTCCCCCTTTCACTAAGGCCCTGGATAACCCTAAACGGGAACTCAATTGGTCAAACGACATGAATCCAAGGAGCCGTTGAACCAGGTGAAGCATCGCCCAGGCCATCCCAAACCCTATGGCAATAATCACCAGCATCACAAATAGATGAGGAAGAAAAGATCCCACTTGCCTCAAAAACTCTCTCATGGGTTCGATGAATGCAGTGTCCCATAAATTTTTCATGACGGTTCTCCAGAAATATTAGATTGACCCCATTGCATCGCAAGGTATTCCTTTTGTTTTTCAAAAACCAAACATAAGGTTTCAATTTTCTTTTCTCTTTCGGAATCGCCCCCATGCTGAGTCTCTAAAATGAAAGACGCAATTTGGCCTAAGTAGAGAGGTGTCAAAGATTTTAATAAGTGGTCATGGGGAATGGCCCTTCGATAGAAAGCCAGCGCAAAATCATAAATAATTTGAACCCACAGGTCATCGGGCATTTTCAAATTTTGGGAAGAGATTTTTAATTTTTGTAACCCTTTTAAAACATCGGGACTTAAGATTTCCTCCCAAAGAGGAGAGAATTCCCTCAATCCAAGCTGGAATGCATTGACCATATGTTGAACATTGACCTTGATGGGATCCAGGTGTGTTTTGGGTGGAGCGCCGAAAATGGGAACCCTTTCTGAACCCCGAATGGATTCCCAGATATTCACATTCTCTTCCATTTGCTTAAAAACCGACCCTACAATCTGATTAACCAAAGTGGGAAGGTTCACCCCTGTCTTTTTCATTTTCTGGTTCCGCACCCCCCAATAGGTCTCACACACTTTTTTTTGCCGTGCAAGGGCTGTTGTCACCAACCAGGTATCCACACCCAAATCAGCGTTTTCCGATTCCCAGTAATCTTGTGCAACAATCATTCCTGAAAACTCTCCACTCAAACAAAACTCCCCTCCTATGGGCTGGCGGATCCTTTTCCCATAAAGGGCCCGTATCAGAGGGTAAATGATGCTTTTTGTAATGGTTCCATCATAAGGTTGGCGGTGGAATAAGGGAACCACCAGGTCAAAATTCTCTTCCAGAACAGGATCTAATAACTTTTCAGCCCACTCGGTAGTCAGGTTAAAAAGATGAGGATCCAAAACAGCGCACGCTTTCACTTCCAGATCTTTGGCCATTTCCAAAATTTTTTGAAAAGCGGTTCCCCGTCCAGGGATTCCGTGGTAAGGAAAGGAAAAAGTTTGTGAGGAATCCAATGAATGGGTCAGGAAAATACTGGGTAAATTCCCGTTGGATTGGGATATTATTTTGGTGGTCCCATCTTCAGAACCCCCATCCGAAATTACCAAAACCGACTTTTGACTTGGAAAGTTTTGGGCTAGACCTGAACGGATGGTTTCAACCAAAGGACCAATGGTATCGGCATTGTTATAGGTTGGAATCCCAATTAAAATATCGGCCTTTTCTATCTTCTGGCTTTGAGGTGTTTTGTTTTTTGAATCCATTAGTTAATCCCGGTTATTTTCAAAAACTTTTTAATCGGAAGCCATCCCTGATTGAAAACCTACCAATTAGAGGGGGCTGTGTGGTTTCAACTGAATCCTCTTTTCAATATTTACCGTTGCCAAAGGATGGTATTGGCCTCCATTGGAACGCCAGCTTCAGGGTGAAAGGGAACCACCCGAAGGGTATAGTCATCCGCCGGCCGTGTAATCGGAATTTTTCCAAAATAAAGGTGACCATTGACCGCACCTGAAATGGTCCCCTTTCGGGTCATGACAAACCGGTGTGGGTGGTCAGGATTTTTGGGCTCCGCATACCCCTCCACTTGAATAAAAGAGGGATCTATTTCCCCACAATAGACCTGCGCGTGGAAATGCCACTCATCATGTTCCTGATCAACCTTTACCTCTCCGAACCGTAATTCTTCCCAGTTTTCGGAAAGGGTTTTACACCAATTTTCAATTTCAAGGGCAACCTTGCCCTGTTGAGCGGTTCGCTTTTGAACTGCTTTCGAAGCCGGAAGATAATATTTCTCCGTGTATTCACGAACCATACGGTTAGCACTAAAATGGGGTGTTAATGAGGACATACTTTTACGAATGCGCTCTACCCACCTGGAGGGGATTCCCTGTGGGTCACGGGTATAAAATTCCCGAATGATCTGTTCCTCTAAAAGGGTGTACATTTGCTCTGCTTCAATGGCATCCCATACCGGTTCGTTGTGTTCCCTTCCATCTCCAAGACCCCACCCCACCTCGGGGGTATAGGCTTCGGCCCACCACCCATCCAACTCAGAAAGGTTCAAACCCCCGTTGACCAAAACCTTCATCCCACTGGTTCCACTGGCCTCATTGGGCCTCCTTGGGGTATTCATCCAAATATCAATCCCTGCAGCCAACTGTTGGGCCAGAGTAATATCATAATCTTCCAAGAAAACAACATGGTTAAATAAATCCAATCGATGGGCAAACCGTGCCATGGATTGAACCATTTTTTTTCCTTCCTGATCATTGGGATGGGATTTACCCGCAACAATCAATTGGACCGGATACTTAGAATTAAGGAGAATTTTTGCCATTCGCTCGGAATCATGAAGTAAAAGAGTGGGACGTTTGTAGGAGGTAAACCGTCTGGCAAACCCCAAAGTAAGCGCATTCGGATCCAGCACTTTTTTTGCCCGCTCAATCAGTTCAGGGGGTTTACCCCCCCCCTTGAATTGGCGAACCAACCGGTTTCGAATATAATGAACCAAAGATTTTCTTCCCGCCGTCCGCATATTCCAAATCTCAATAAAAGAAGTCTCGTCCATCACCTTACATAAATCACCTGTTGCCACCAGCCAACGGTCTTTTCCGCATTTTGCGGTCCAAAGTTCATCAGCGGCTTGAGAGTCCCAGCTGGGCATGTGTACCCCATTGGTCACATGTTGAACAGGAACTTCTTCTTCAGGCCATCGGGGGAATAAAGGCTGAAATAATTGGCGGCTGACTTTTCCGTGAAGTTGGCTCACACCGTTGATATACCGGCTTTCATTCATGGCCAAATAGGCCATGTTGAAGGGCTCACTTGTATCTTCTGGTTTTTTCCGTCCCAATGCCAAAATTTGTTTGTCTGAAATGTCCATCATTTCAGAAATTCTTTTAAGGTACGGCGCAACCAAAGTTGGATCAAATTGGTCAAATGCAGCTTTCACGGGGGTATGGGTTGTAAATACATTACCGGCCCTCACCGCTCTGAGGGCAACAGAAAAAGATTGGCCGGTTTCCCTCATATACTGGTGAGCGCGGGCAATACCGGCAAAAGCGGCGTGTCCTTCATTGAGGTGAAGAACGTCAACCTCTTCACCCAATTGTTCCAGAGCAGACCAACCCCCTAGACCTAAAGCAATTTCCTGGATTAAACGTTGTTCCTTTCCAGATGGATACAGATTCGAGGTTAAACCACGGTCCCAAGGACTATTGAAGGGATCATTACTGTCCAAAAGGTATAATTTAACTTTTCCAACCAATACCTCCCAAATTCTTAACAGCAATGTTCTCCCAGGAAGCTCCACCTTTACCCGTAAAAGTCCTCCTTCTTTATTTTGAACGGGAACAATTGGAAGAGTAGTGGGATCATTGTAGGGGAAGGCCTCCAGTTGCCACCCGTCACTTGAGAGCACCTGCCTAAAATACCCTTGCTGGTAAAGTAGGCCAATGCCCACAACAGGAACACCCAAATCGCTGGCTGTTTTAAGAAAATCTCCTGCAAGTATTCCAAGGCCCCCCGAATAGATGGGAAGGGCTTCACCCAATCCAAACTCCATACTGAAATAGGCGATTTTTTTGAGATCCGTCACGGGATAGGTTTTCCCAAACCAACCTTTATCTTCCAAATATTCCTTTCGTTTATTGAGCCATCCACGAATTTTTTCCCTTAACACATCATCCCGGACTATTTCTAAAAGACGGGCTCGGGAGGCACTTTGCATTATATAATAGGGGTTGCGTGTCCGATCCCACGCCTCGGGATCGATCATTTCCCAAAGCTGATCGCTGAAATGGCTCCAAGTCCACTGTAGGTCTAACGAAAGTTCCGAAAGCCCCTGGAGTTCCTCTGGACCTTCAGCAATAAAATGGTGATAAAGCGAATTTGTCATATTTCATCCTTAGAAAAGAGTCGTAATTTACAATTTGTAAGTACAATCGGGATAGGTTAAACCATTGTCCGAGAAAACCAAAGGATTTCAAAAAGCCCTTTTTTTTTGTTGAAAACCATTGTGTTTCCCAAGTCAATTTAACCCAACCTGCCGCTAACCACAATATCCCTAAAAAATTTTATATAGGGTCCATCTTAGTGTCTCAGCCCACAAATAAATTGATTATTTCCTGTGTCATTCCGGCCATTACCGCGCCAGTGGGAACGAGCCGGAATCCAGTGTTTTTTGACTTCTGGTTTCCCGCTTTCGCGGGAATGACGGCCTTGATTTTTTCAACGTATTTCTAAGACACAACACTAAGGGGTTTGTGTCAAAAGCGAATGGGGAAGGGGTTTCTTCCTCAATTCACGTTTTCGAATAAAACATTTTTCAATTTCCACCAATACAAACACCGTTGCCGCCACCAAAGTAATTCTGGCCCAATCCATGAACGTAATGGAAGTCGTATCGAAAAGGATTTGCATGAAGGGGGCATAGGAGAATAAAATCTGAGCAAACATTACCACGCCGATCGCCACGTAGATATAGGGATTCCCCAACATTCCCGAACGGTTCAGAACAGAGTCTTTTAAAAGCCGTGTGTTCAAAAGGTAAAACACTTCAAAAACCACCAACGTATTCACAGCCAGGGTACGGGAGGTTTGAATCGGAATTCCATGCAAGTGATCCCATAGAAAAAACCCAAAGGTTCCGACAATAAAAATAAGGGAAACAAACAAGATTCGCCACACTAAAAAAAATGACAGGATCGGTTCGCGGGGTTTCCGGGGAGGGCGTTTCATCACCCCCGCCTCCGCGGGTTCAAAAGCCAATGCAAGTGCAAGGGTCACCGTCGTAATCATATTCACCCAAAGAATTTGAACCGGTGTAATGGGCAGCAATCCCCCGGCAAAAATAGCAGCAATAATGATTCCCGCTTCACCCACACTGGTGGGTAAAATATAGGCAATGGCTTTTTGGATATTATCATAAACCGTTCGTCCTCCTTCAACTGCACGGGCGATGGATGCAAAATTGTCATCGGCCAAAACCATTTCAGAGGCTTCTTTGGCTACTTCAGTTCCTTTAATGCCCATGGCCACCCCCACGTCCGCCTGCTTTAAGGCGGGGGCGTCGTTAACACCATCACCCGTCATTGCAACAATTTCCCCGTTGGCCTGAATGGCCTGAACCAACTTCAATTTATGCTCCGGGCTAACCCGGGCAAATACATCGACCTGTTGAACCGCTCGGCGCAGATCTTCTTTCCCCAGGGTTTCCAGGTCTTTTCCGGTCATTGCGGTTTTTCCGTCCCCGATTCCCATTTGGGCCCCGATAGCGCGGGCGGTCACCGCGTGGTCCCCTGTAATCATTTTTACGCGTATTCCTGCGGTTTTACATAATTTCACCGCCTCCACGGCTTCATTTCTAGGAGGGTCCGTAATCCCGAAGATTCCTATGAGAGTAAGATCCCCGTCCAAATCAGAAAATTTCAATGCGTAATGGTCTGTACCCGTTTCCCGCAGGGCCAAAGCCAGCAAACGCTGCCCCCCGCCTGCAATTTCCTCCATGCGGCCGTGCCAATACCCAATATCCAATGGCCTCTCATCCCCGTTTTGGAACTGGCGGTTGCACATTTCCATTAAACGTTCCGGGGCCCCCTTCACATAAATAAAACCATGGCCTGCATGGTCATGGTGCAATGTGGCCATAAACCGGTGTTCCGATTCAAACGGGATAATATCCATTCGGGGATAATTCTCTTTTTCCAGGGAGGGATTCAATCCCATTTTCATGGCCAGAGGAATTAAAGCACCCTCCGTTGGATCCCCATGGATTTTCCACTTTCCATTCTCCTCATGAAGTTCCGCATCATTACAGAGGAGAGCCCCACGGGAAACCTCAATCAAACTCGGATATTCTTCCCCAGTGATCAGGTTTCCATTCAACAACAACTCTCCGTGGGGATCATATCCCGTCCCGGAAACATCAAACAGGCCATCCGTAGTCACCACCCCTTGCACCATCATTTCATTACGGGTAAGGGTCCCGGTTTTATCCGAGCAAATCACCGTGACGGACCCCAATGTTTCCACCGCCGGAAGCCTGCGGATAATCGCGTTTTGGCGGGCCATACATTGAACCCCGATGGCCAATGTAATAGTAATAATGGCAGGGAGACCCTCGGGAATCGCGGCCACCGCCAGGGCTACCCCAGCAAGAAACATCTCACTGACCGGATAATTTCGAATGAGCACCCCAAACCCAAATGTCGCCAGGGCCACGGCCATAATGGCAATGGTTAACCGATGGCCAAATTCAGCCATTTGAACCAAAAGTTTGGTCGTCAACGGTTGAACTTTTTTAAGCATCTGGTTGATCCGGCCCAGCTCTGTGGCATCTCCCGTGGCAATCACCACACCCGTTCCCTGACCATAGGTCACCAGTGTTCCAGAATAGGCCATACAGGTTCTATCCCCCAGTACCGAATTTTCTGCTACCGGAGCGATCGATTTTCCAACGGGAACCGATTCTCCTGTGAGGGCGGCTTCGTCAATTCTCAGTTCATGAATACGGATCAGTCGAATATCGGCGGGAACCTTATCCCCGGATTGCAAAAACACCACATCCCCGGGAACCAAGGTTTCGGCAGGAACCATGAAACGTTTCCCTTCCCGGTGAACAAAAGCGTTTAAAGAAAGCATGGTCCGAATGGCTTCCATCGCCCTTTCAGCCTTCCCTTCTTGAATAAACCCGATGAGAGCATTGATCAACACCACCCCAAAAATGACCCCAGAATCCACCCAGTGCTGAAGAAAAGAGGTCACCACCCCTGCCCCCAAAAGCACATAAATCAGGACATTATGAAATTGAACCAGAAAACGGACCAAAAGCCCCCGCCTCTTTGGCGGGCTCAGACAATTCAGACCATATTTGGCCAAACGGGATTCGGCATCTGAATGTGTCAGTCCCTCAGGTCGGGTTGAAATGTCCCGGTAGACCAGTTCGACTCCAAGGGCGTGCCAAGAGATTTCTTTTTCAATTGAATTTTTTTCATTCATTTTAAATATTTTCGATCGGTATTTTTATGAAGAACCTATCGAATGACTCATCCTCCAGTATGGACGGAGAGATAAACCGATCCCGCTTTCCCACCCATACCGAACAATTAACGGGTTAAAGAATCTTACCGAAGGACCATAGATGCATAACATAAAGTTGACTTTTTTTTGAAAGGTCAGGGATGTAGCCAAATCCATTATTTTGTTAATAAAAATCCCCGCAGCAAGACTGCGGGGTGGTATTCAGTGGAAAAACTAAATCCTCAAATCCCCCTTTATCCCCCTTTTCCAAAGGGGGAACCTAAGCGGTCACCCCGTAGCGAGCTACGGAGAATAGCAAGTTTAATTAATTTCGGATGGCGCCATCGGGGTCTTCACTATTAACTGTGTCGGCGGCCGCTAATATTTGCTTAAATCTCCCTTTTTGGGTTTTCTTGACCGCCCACACGGAGCGTGGCAAACCATGTTCTCATCAAAAACAAAAGATTGTTTTAAATCATTTCATTTCCCTCTCCTTATTTGGACGAACTCCGGGACCACTTCCAGTCCCGAATTTCGGGCATATCATCTCCGTGTTTCGCAATATATTCCTTGTGATCGATAAGCTTGTCGCGAATTTCCTGTTTTGCATAGGCAGCCATGGATCCCAGCTTTGTAACCCGGTCAATCACATCCCCCACCAGGTGAAAGCGGTCTAGGTCATTCCGGACCACCATATCGAATGGTGTACTGGTCGTCCCCTCCTCTTTATACCCCCGAACATGAAGATTCTTGTGGTTTGTTCTTCGATAGGTTAACCGGTGAATCAACCACGGATACCCATGGAAGGCAAAAATGATGGGTTTATCCGCCGTAAAGAGGGTATCAAATTCTTTATCCGATAAGCCGTGGGGGTGTTCACTCTGTGGTTGCAGTTTCATTAAATTAACAACGTTGATCACCCGAATTTTAAGATCTGGGAAATACTGTTGAAGCAAATTCACAGCGGCAAGTGTCTCCAAGGTAGGAATATCCCCGCAACAGGCCATCACCACATCGGGTTCGGACCCCCGGTCTGTGCTGGCCCATTCCCAAATCCCGATTCCAGCCGCACAGTGTTTTATCGCCGCCTCCATATTCAAAAACTGAAGGGCCGGTTGCTTCCCTGCCACAATGACATTGACATAATTCCGGCTTCGAAGGCAATGATTGGTTACCGAAAGGAGCGTATTGGCATCTGGGGGAAGATAGACCCTAACCACCTCGGCTTTTTTATTGACCACATGATCAATGAAACCGGGATCTTGATGGGAAAACCCGTTATGGTCTTGCCGCCACACATGGGAGGTTAACAAATAGTTCAACGAGGCGATGGGCCGCCGCCATGGAATCTCTTGCCGGGTAACCTTGAGCCATTTGGCATGCTGGTTAAACATGGAATCAACCACATGCACAAAAGCCTCGTAGGTCGAAAAAAAACCGTGTCTTCCCGTTAAAAGATACCCTTCTAACCATCCCTGACAGGTATGCTCACTCAGGATTTCCATAACGCGCCCGTCCGGGGAAAGATGATCATCATCGGAGGTTAGATCAGCCATCCACGTCCGGTTGGTCACCTCAAACAGGCTTCCCAACCTGTTCGAAGCGGTCTCGTCGGGGCCAAATACTCGAAAATTTTTTGCCTCCAGATTAAGCTTCATAACATCCCGAAGGTATTGCCCCATCACCCGGGTAGACTCCGTCACGACGGTTCCGGGTTTAGGGACATCCACTGCATACTCACGGAAATCAGGTAATTTGAGATTTTTTAAAAGTACTCCTCCATTGGCATGGGGGTTGGCTCCCATCCGCCGAGTCCCTTGAGGGGCAAGGGCCGTTAATTCAGGAATCAGTGTTCCATGTTCATTAAATAGTTCTTCTGGCTTATAACTCTTCATCCATTTCTCGAGCAACTTGATGTGGTCTTTTTTCTGGGCCAATTCGGACAGAGGCACCTGGTGGGAACGCCAGTAATCTTCTGTCTTTTTTCCGTCTACTTCTTTGGGTCCTGTCCAACCCTTCGGGGTTCTCATTACAATCATGGGCCACAGGGGACGTTTAGTGGATCCTTTGGAACGGGCTTCTTTTTGAATCATTTTGATCTCTTGAATCACCTGTTCAAGTGTTTCCGCCATCATACGGTGCATTTTCTCCGGATCGGCTCCCTCCACAAAATAAGGTTTGTAGCCATAACCGATGAACAGGCTTTCCAACTCCCGGGTGCTGATTCGAGCCAAAATTGTGGGGTTGGCAATTTTAAACCCGTTTAGATGCAGAATGGGTAGAACAGCCCCATCGGAAATAGGGTTGAGAAACTTATTGGAATGCCAGGCCGCTGCCAGGGGACCTGTTTCCGCTTCCCCATCTCCCACCACACAGGCAACCATCAAATTAGGATTATCAAAAACGGCCCCATAGGCATGAGAAACCGCATAACCGAGTTCGCCGCCTTCATGAATGGACCCCGGGGTTTCGGGTGCAACGTGGCTGGGAATACCTCCCGGAAAAGAGAACTGCTTAAAGAGTTTCCTCATCCCTTCGGTATCCTGAGAAATGTTCGGATAGACCTCACTGTAGGTTCCTTCCAAGTAGGTATTGGCCACCATTCCTGGACCACCATGTCCAGGCCCACAGATATAGATCATATCCAGATCATATTTTTTGATAACCCGATTCAGATGAACGTAAATGAAATTTAACCCTGGGGTGGTTCCCCAATGACCCAACAATCGAGGTTTAATATGCTCCAATTTGAGGGGTTGTTTCAGTAACGGGTTATCCAGAAGATAGATTTGGCCTACGGATAAATAGTTTGCAGCCCTCCAGTATCCATCAATGCTCTTTAATTCTTGATCCAATAGGGTCTGACTCATACCTTTCCTCCTGTCCTAAATCAAACATCGAAACGTTTCTTGAGCGATGATGGATTCCTCATCCACGGGAATCACGTAGACCTTACTGGACGAGGAATCCTTACTAATACAGGCCTCTTTCCCAATGGCCAGCCGGTTTCGCTCTGGGTCGATCTGAATCCCACACCAGGCTAACCCATTACAAATACGCTCCCGGAGGCTTGAAGCATGCTCCCCCACCCCCCCGCTAAAGATAATGCCATCAGCCCCTGAGAGGACCGTTAGATAAGCCCCGATGCATTTAAGGAGTCGATAGCAATAAACATCCAGGGCTAATTTTGCCCGTTCATCTTTCCCTTCCAAAACCAAAAGCTCCTTCATATCTGCGGTTTTTCCAGAAATACCGAGCACCCCCGATTGATCATTGAGGCTTTGAATAACCTGTGAAACAGGTTTCCTCTGTTTTTCAGCCAAAAAAGCTACAACGGCGGGGTCCACATCCCCCGATCGGGTCGCCATGACCAGTCCCTCCAGGGGCGTAAAACCCATGGTGGTATCGATGGATATCCCATCACGAATGGCAGCGGCTGAACATCCATGCCCAAGCTGTAATGTAATCAATCGGGTTCCCGGTACAGGTTTCCCGGTAATCTCCATATACCGCCTTGCTAAATAGCGGTGGGCGATTCCGTGAAAACCGTAGCGACGGATTTTATACAGTTGTGCCAGATCATAGGGTATGGCATAGGTGAAGGCCCGAGGGGGGAGGGTATGATGAAAAGCCGTATCAAAAACTGCCACCATAGGAACTTCCGGTTTGACCCAATCACGGCAAACCTGAATGGCCTCCAGCCCAATGGGATTGTGAAGAGGAGCCAGCCCTTCTAAAGCCTTGATGTTTTGAATCACTTCCAAATTCAAAAAAGTCGCTTGAGTGTATCGTTCTCCCCCATGAACAATTCGGTGACCGACCGCTTCAAAACCACACTTCCCTTCTTTCAACCAAGACAAAACGTTACGAACAGCCTCGGAATGATTCCCTATAGGGCGGGTTTCATTCACCGTTGTTTTTCCATTGATCACCAAATGACATTGTGATCGGTTTCCAATGGAGCGGATCTGTCCATCCGTCAAGTGACGAAGGTTTGGTATTTCATTGCTGTCGGAATTGACATCGGAAACACGAAATTTAAGAGAAGAACTTCCAGTATTGATTGTGAGGATTCTCAATAACCTTTACCTTTCAATTCGATTGAAACCGGGGTGGGATCCTTCCTCTCCCGGAACATTATTCTTCTTTTTTATTGGGGAACCTCTTTAAACCAACCATAGGAAAATTTCCGTAAAACATATTCCACCCGGTTTTTTTACAGAAAATCCCTCTGGTTTTATTTTTTTACTTTTTTAAATTTTTCTTGGCCCCCTTAAGGGCCTGAGAAAAGAAAATCCTATCCGAGGAAAACCTAAAAAGATTTAAGGGGGGAAACAAGCAATTCCTGATATTTTAAACATTCCGAAAAAGCAAGTCAAACGGGTTTCATCGTAGGTAACCGAAAAAGAAAGAAATGAATACTGAAAATTTTTCCTAATAAATAGTACCCTCTTCTTACCCAGTGTCGCCACAATACAAATCAGTGGCCACTTTTTCGAAGAATTGAAAGAGAAAAACCCCTAAAAAGGGAATAAAACCGATCGGTTGACTTCTAACCGGGGGAAAGATACCATCAATCCTCAATGCAAAAAGGGATTTCACCGTTATTCTTCTCAAAAATTCTCAAAGGGTTTTAATGCGTATTTTAGTCATTGAAGATGAAAAAAAAGTTGGGAATTTTATCCGCCAGGCCCTTGAAGAGGAACGGTACGCCGTAGACAATGCCTTGGATGGAGAGGAAGGTCAGGACATGGCAGAAGCCTATGACTATGACCTGATTGTTTTGGACTTGATGCTTCCGAAAAAATTAGGGGTCACGATCCTAAAGGAACTCCGAAGAAAAGGAAATACCACTCCCATTCTGGTTTTAACCGCCAAGGATGCCGTTCCGGATAAAGTGGCCACCTTGGATTCGGGAGGAGATGACTACCTGACTAAACCTTTTTCCATTGAAGAGTTTTTGGCCAGGGTTCGGGTTTTGCTAAGGCGGGCGAAACCGGGGCATGGGCCCCTGCTCCAAGTGGCCGACCTTAAAGTGGACCCTACCACTCGGGAGGTATTTCGGGGAAGCCGAAAAATCGATTTAACCAACAAAGAATATGCCTTAATGGAATATTTGATCCGAAACCCAGGAAGGGTACTGACACGGAGCATGATAGTGGAACATGTGTGGAATATTGATTTTGACACGGGAACCAATGTCATTGATGTCTATGTGGCCTATCTCCGGGGAAAAATCGATAAAGGGGAAGCCCATCCTCTGATCAAAACCATTCGGGGGGTAGGCTATACAATAAAGGAATAGCCCCATGACCATTCGGGCCAAACTGGCAATTTGGCTGAGTCTGCTCGTTGCAATTATTCTGGTCCTTCTGGCAACCGTTCGTTATGCAGGGCAAAAAGAATTACTAGCGGACCAGAAAGATTATTCTCTGAAAATTACCGCAGGCATTCTTGACGCCTCCCTCCCCCGGGGAGTTCCCACCGAAAAGGGGATTCAAAAGACAGTGGTAAAGATGATCTCCAATCATCCTGAAATTGAATTAAAGGGGATCATCATCGAGGTTTACGACACCAAACAACACATTATTTTCTCTTCAACCATTGCTGAAGGGGGTTTACTTCCGATTTCTCCAAAAAGCTGGAGAAAAGCCCAACTTGGAGAAACCCTTCTATCTAGCCTATCCTATCGAGGCAACCGGAGTGCCCTCAGAGCTTTATTAAAACCAGTTTTTGAAGAGGACCGGGTAGCCTATTTTATTCTATTGGGCAGTTCCATGGAAGATATTGACCGGGCACTGGAAAACTTTTTCCTTCTAAACCTCATTTTTATTCCTTTAGCCACCTTACTGTTGGGAGGGGGGGTGTGGTTATTAACCAAAAAAGCACTGAAACCGGTAGACCTGGTGATTAAAACCGCACATCAAATTAGCTCAGGCAATCGAAACCAACGGATTCAAATTTCTGGAACTGGAAAAGAAGTGAAGGACCTGGCGGAGGCATTTAACCAAATGATCCAGCGGTTGGAAACCTCTTTTCAGCAAATTCAAGAATTTAGTGAGAATGTATCCCACGAACTTCGAATCCCCCTAACTATCCTGAGGGGTGAAATTGAACTCAGCCTCCGGCGGGCCAGATCCGCAGATGATTATCAAAAAATCCTCCAAAGTAATTTAGAGGAAACCCTACGAATGGAAAAAATTGTGGGAAAACTTCTTTTCCTCTCCAAAGCAGATCGGGGTGAAATTGCTTTGGAAGGTGGCCCTGTTGACTTCCATCCATTGGTAGAGAGGGTTTATCACCAGTTCCAAAGGCCTGCCGAAGAAAAAAATCTAACGTTACATTTCAAATCTGAGGGCTCTGTCCCCGGCCATGGGGATGAGCTGCTTTTACGGGAAGTCCTGATGAATTTAATCCAAAATGCCATCAATGCGACTCCTTCCGGGGGAGAAATCAGTCTATCCTTACATAAAGAGAAAGAAACCATTAGAATTTTGATTGAGGATACCGGCTGTGGAATTCCTGAAAAAGATATTCCCCATATTTTTAATCGGTTTTACAAGGTGGACAAATCCCATTCGGGCCAGGGTAGCGGTCTAGGCCTATGTATATGCAAATGGATTGTGGAAGCCCACAGGGCTGTCATTATGGTTGAAAGCACCTCTGGAAAAGGGAGTCGTTTTATTCTCGCTTTTCCAAAACCCCCTTTCTCCGAATCTTAAACCGGAACCTTGCTTCCCCCGGTATTTGAAATAAACCCCAATCTTTTAGGAGAAAAAAAAGTCAGCTTTTTTTTATTTCCATGGGATTTCATTTCAAACCCCATCCATGGGGAAAATTGGGGTCTTTGCCAACAGACCCTTGGTTAAAATTTTTTAATAAATCTTTAATGGATATTTAATTATTCTTGGATATTCTTTTAAAATTCTCTCACTGAGAAAGGAGGATTTTTCATGAATAAGAACTGGATAATCCCTTTGGTTGTGGCCTTAGGGCTCGGGTTCGGAGCGAGCGGTTTTGCGGGAGAGCTTGTCAGTGGAACCGTGGTCAAACTTGAAAAAGAATTCGTTACAGTTGAAGACTTTGAAATCGGAGATATGATTCGAGTTCATTACGATAACCAAACAAAAGTAAATGGAAAATTAAAGGAGGGCGCCTCGGTCGATATGGAAGTGGAGGGTGAACATGCCGTTTCAATCGATGTGATCAGCCCCGACGAAGAAGAATTAGAGGAAACGGATGAGGATATGTAAACTGAACCATGGGATTTAGAAATGAGGAATCGCAGTTGATGAATAGTCAAAAGGGTGCTAAAACCAAAAAAAATATTTTTAAAAAATTCAGGCTGCGAAATAAAAGATCTCTCTCCCCAGACTGAAAAACCAAAAATCATCAAAAGATGGCTGGTCAAAAAAAAGGCTTTATTAATTAGCAATGGCAGAAATTCCAAATAGCCCTTTAATTTCTTGGCGGTTTCCTAAAAGTTTTTTGACCGATGTAGACTGAACCCTCCCTCCCTCTCTATCCCTTCGTGATAGGCTTTCCTTGAAATACCTAATCATCCTCACAAAAAAAATGATTTCTACAGTATTTTAAAGCTTCAGCCTGTTATTTCCCTGAATCAAAGAAGAATTGGTCTTACCATTAGATTTCTCTCTGAAACCCCAGCGAGGAAAAAATTTTTCACATGGATTCCTTTACCAAATCTTTTCTCCTTATTTTTGTTCTCCTCAATCCGTTTATTTTATCCATCTACCTGATTGATTTGGTGAAGGCTTTAGGATTTCGGTTATTTTCCCGCCAACTCATTCGGGCCGGAATCATTAGTTTAATTATATTTTTAATATTCGCATTTGCTGGGGACAAAATTTTTACAGATGTTTTTCAGATACGGTTCTTATCCTTTTTGATCTTTGGCGGCATCACATTTTTAATTGTCGGAACCCGTCTTCTTCTTTCCATGGGCAGCCCCATTGAACCCCTCCAACCCAATTCGGAAAATGTATCGGCTGCCATTGCAATGCCTTTTATGGTTGGCCCAGGGACCATTAGTGCCAGTGTTTTAGCAGGGACACGACTTGATTTTCCAATGGCCGCACTCTCCATATGCCTTGCAATGGTCGTTTCCGTTGGGGCCATCCTCTTATTTAAATGGCTCCATGATTTGGTCCGGGAACGAAATGAAAAATGGGTCGAGCGCTATACCATTATCGCCGGACGAGCAACCGCCCTTTTTATTGGTTCTTTTGCCATTGAGATGATATTAAAAGGGATTGAAATGTGGATTAAGCAGCTTTCGGGTTCAGGCTAGCCTCTTCCCTCTCCTGCCCCTCTCGGAGAAGTTAACCCCCTTAAAAACCCCGATCTTTTCCTTGTTTCCCCTTATTTGCCATCATTTCAGTTCGATTCCAGAAAGGGTAAATTTAATGGTTAAGAACCATACTTTTTAATGGTTTTTCCAGAGTTGGGTTGACCGGTTAGGGGGTTTTGGCTCTTTTGGAGTTCAACCACCTGTTCTTTAAGTTGCTTGACCTGAAGGGTAAGACTATTTTTTTCCTTTTTGACCTGGTCAAGCTCTTCGGTCAAAGCTGCAATTTCCCCCTTGGAAAGCCGAAGCTCACGGATAACCATTTCATCCTCAGACATAGAATTTCCGCAAACCAGGAAAAAAATTATAAGACCCAAACAGGCGAGGAGATTACTTATTTTTTTCCATCCCATGTCTCTTCCCTTTTTCACTTCTTACTCCAAATATAAGTAACCCAATTAAAAAAGGTATTAAAGGAAGATTAAACGTTTTTAATTATTTCGGTATCGGGGCTGGAAAACCCAACCGCCATCCTCGATATTTTCTGGAATGGCGGTTGGGTTACATTAAGGTCCTCAAACGTTCTCTACCCAAAAAATAAAGGGTTCTTATTTAGGAAAGTTTCCTGGTTGAGGTTTACCTGGTTTTTGAGTTTGCCCGGATTTTACGGTCCCGGGTTTCTTAATGTTGTCGGTCTTCAAGAATGCTCACCTCCTCCTCACCCAACAACAAACCACGATTGGCTTGTTATTCCTTCTATCATAAATAGGTGATTTAAGGAAAAGGTTAAACCCAAATTAAAATTTTCTTATTTTTTCCAAAAAAACATTTTTAAAAAACGTATTTTTTTAACTGAAAATACCTGTTTTCTCAACCAAAACCCTTAAAATTTTTTAATAACTTTTTAATTTTTATTTAATTTAAACTCGATACCTTTAGACTATCCTTTTTATTAAATCAGCAACTCAAATTCTTTTATTTTACCGGAAGAAACTATGAATCGAGACTCTAAAACGCTTCCTTATCGCGGAATCGTGCTCGCCGGAGGTGAGGGACCAACTTTCACAGCGGATTAAGGATACCATTATAGCCCAACCGGAAAATAAAGGAACCGGGCCTGGAATATTTCTTCCTCTGATTTTCCTCCATGGGTCCTACCCTGAAGCCACGGTAGTCATTTTTCCGACAGACCATTACATTTTAGGGGAAGAGGTCTTCATGAATCACATAAAGTCGGCTGGCAAAAAAGTTGAACAAAACCCTTTTCAATGGATCCTTTTAGTATCCCTACCTTCAAAACCTGAACCGGAGTTTGGTTATATATTGCCCAACCAAGATGAAATCCCAAAAAATGCCCCCACTATTAAAAAAGTTTGGCGTTTTATTGAAAAACCGGGAGTCAGTAGGGCACGGGGATTAATTAAATTGGGGGCATTTTGGAATACATTTATTATGGTTTTTAAAACCAGTACCTTTTTGAATGGGGTAGCTTCTGTTAAGCCGGATCTGTTCAATGCTTTTCTTCAAATTCGATGGGCCATTGGAACAATAAAAGGGAAAAAGGTAATCCATGAAGTTTATGGCGGTTTAGAATCAGTGGATTTTTCAAAAAGTTTACTGGAGGAGATTCCATGCCAAACCTCCATTTGCCTTTCGGTCCTCCCAATTACGGGTGTTTTTTGGAACGATCTGGGATCCGAGGAACGCCCGACAAAGATCATTCGCAAAAAGGGATCCAATTGGAAACCCGCTAATGCCGATAACCCTCAAAATTCTTTTTGGGAAGGGTAACATTCATTTTAAAAAACTCCCTTGGACATTTTCCTTTATACTTGGATACTGAAACAATTACCTTTATGATAAGGGTGTTTTTAAAAAAATATTATTACATTAACCCGAAAGGGCATAAACCCACAAGTGAAAATGGCCTTTGTTTTCTTTCTAAGGATTTTTTGAAAAACCGTTTTAAAAAACTGGGTTTATACCTCCTGCTTCAATTTCCACGGAAGCGTCATTTGAAAGGCACCCTAATTCACCGGGCCATTGGCGAGAGGCTATTTGAAGCCGAACTTTGGAGGTTTACCCAAAGGAGCGTTTCCGGGGGGGCTGGCATTGGGTCTATTCATCGCATTTACACCCTCGTTGGGAGTCCAGATGATTTTAGCAGGCCTGGGAGCTTTCCTATTACGGGTCAATATTCCCATTGCTCTTGCGGCCTGCTGGGTTACCAACCCATTGACCGCCCCGGGAATTTATCTTTTGCAATATGAATTGGGCCGGTGGTTGAACTGGATGCCACCTTCGGAGGAGGTGTTCGGTCAAACCGGAGCCCTCAAAAATTTTTTACGTGTTGCAAAACCCCTGTGGATAGGCAGTTTAATCTCCTCAGCCACCCTTTCTTTTATTTCTTACCTTTTGGTCAACTGGAGCTGGGGATTTTTCTCAACCTTAAGGAGACCCGCTACTCCTCCTTTGCCCAGGAAGAAAATTAGACCTTAAAACGTTAAAGGAAGGGTTAGGACCCGGGGGGAATCACAATGAAAATAGAAATGAAACTGGTAAAAGAAGATGGCGAAACGGTGGTCGAATTCGAGCAGAATTTTTTGGATTCACACCAAGGAAAACTTGCCTTTGACATTGGCCTTTACGCCATTTACAGATATATCAACCGAAATGGACCGGAAAAATATTTTTTGAAAGGCAAAACCACCAAAGAGGGTTTACGATCAACAAGAAAGTTAAAAATAAGCGCCTGATGATTCAACCTATTTCGCCTTAAAACTTAAACCCCATCAAACCGGCCCTCCCCCACACCATTAAAAAAAATAAAAATGGATGGGACCCCCTACCTTTGAATACCTGAGAAATAAAAATCTTCTAATGTAGCCCTCATTTTCTTTTAATATTGCCCCTTTATTCTTTTCCAATTGAATTCTTGGGCAGGCCCCTTAGGATATAAGGATTCCAAGGACCCATCCATGGTCTAACTTTGATCAGGATGATTTTTCATAACAAATTGAAACTTAAAACGTTTTAAACAGTTGAATTGTCTTATGCCTTGGGGTTAAAATGTTCATTCTAATCCTACCCAAATTTTTTTCTAAATCTCCTTTTTTAAGTATGGAGGATTCATCATGGGACTACCAGAAAATGGGAAGGGTCGCGTGGTTATTGAACATGTCCATCCTGAAATCGATGGAGGGGAATTTCCCTGTAAAAGAGCGGTTGGGGAAAGCCTATGCGTTTCGGCAGACATTTTTGCTGATGGACACGATGTCCTAACGGCACGACTGCTTTATAGGCCTCAAGGAAAACGAACATGGACCGAAATCCCGATGATGTTCCTGGAGAATGACCGATGGGAGGGGGAGTTCGTTGCAGAAGAGGTAGGCATTTACCTGTTTACCTTGGAAGGATGGGTGGATCATTTTAAAACCTGGCAGCGAGATCTTAAAAAAAGGGTGGATGCTAAGCAGGATGTCCAGATTGATCTCCAGATCGGGGGTGACCTGGTGGAGAAGGCTTCCAAACGGGCATCCGGGGATGACCAAAAAAAACTGATTCATCTGGCCCGACAAATTCAAAATATTAGAAATCCCGACCAAGCCCTTGCCGTGTCCATCGGGGAGGAACTATCGGAGTTAGCGGACAAATATCCTGACCGACACCTTGCCACCCGTTATCCAAAGGAACTGGCTTTAATGGTGGAGCCTCCAAAAGCCCTCTTTAGCGCCTGGTACGAACGATTTCCCAGATCCTGCACTCCGGACCCGGGAAAACATGGAACCCTCAAAGACTGTGAAAAATTGCTTCCTGAAATCGCTAAAATGGGGTTCGATATTTTTTACCTTCCTCCCATTCACCCCATTGGGAAGAAAAACCGAAAGGGTAAAAATAATTCCACGGAATCCACACCCGATGATCCAGGAAGTCCATGGGCCATCGGTTCCGATGAAGGCGGCCATACGGCGATTCATCCCCAATTAGGGACACTGAAAGACTTTGATCAATTAGTTAAAACGGCCAAAAACCATCAAATTGAGATTGCAATGGATCTGGCCTTTCAATGTGCACCTGATCACCCCTATGTCAAATCGAACCCCGAGTGGTTCCGGTGGCGTCCCGATGGAACGGTACAATATGCGGAAAATCCTCCCAAGAAATATCAAGATATCCTTCCCCTGAATTTTGAATCGGAAAATTGGAAAGGACTTTGGGAAGAGTTAAAAAATGTGGTTTTGTTTTGGATTGATCATGGCGTCCGGATATTTCGGGTGGACAACCCCCATACCAAGCCGTTTCCTTTTTGGCAATGGTTGATTTCCGAAATCAAAAAAGATTTCCCGGAAGTCATTTTTTTATCAGAGGCGTTTACCCGCCCAAAGGTCATGTATCGTTTGGCAAAGGTTGGTTTTACCCAATCCTACACCTATTTTACATGGAGGAATTCAAAAAAAGAATTTACCTCCTATTTAACGGAACTCACCCAAACGGAAGCCCGGGAAATCTTTAAACCCAACTTTTGGCCCAACACTCCCGATATCCTCCCAGAGCATTTACAGTATGGCGGTAGGCCTGCATTTTTAATGAGGCTTGTTCTGGCTGCCACCCTCTCCTCCAACTACGGGATTTACGGGCCAACCTTTGAGCTTTGTCTAAACCAACCCAGGCCTGGAGTAGAGGAGTATCTGGATAATGAAAAATATGAAATAAAAACATGGAATTGGGATCAACCCGGAAACCTGAAAGATTTTATTGCACGGGTCAACAAAATCCGGAGGGAGAATAAATCTCTGCAGACCACGTGGAATCTATCCTTTTGTGAAACGGACAATGATCAGATCCTATCCTATCAAAAAGTCACCGAGGACCTTTCCAATATCATATTGGTCATTGTCAACCTGGACCCCTTCCACACCCAATCCGGATGGGTCAAGGTTCCCATCTGGAAACTGGGCATTGATTCCTCCCAGTCCTATATGGTCCACGATCTTTTAAGTGATGAGAAATATATTTGGCAAGGGGAACTTAATTTTGTTCAGCTTAATCCCCATGTGGTCCCCGCCCATATTTTCCGCCTCAAACCAAAATTAAAAAGAGAAACCGATTTTGACTATTTTATGTAAGAAAGGGATATGAAACCTAAAAAAAATTCATTTTTTGAAGAAGACCCGCTTTGGTTTAAAGACGCCATTATCTATCAAACCCATATTAAAGCATTCAATGATGCCAATGGGGATGGTATGGGCGATTTTAAGGGGTTGACCCAGAAATTGGATTATCTGGAAAGCCTCGGAGTCACGGCGGTATGGGTCCTCCCCTTTTACCCTTCTCCCCTGAGAGATGATGGATATGACATTGCAGATTATTACAATATTCATCCCAACTACGGGGAATTAAGGGATTTTAAGGAATTTTTAAAAGAAGCCCATCGACGCAGTCTTCGTGTAATCACCGAACTGGTGATCAATCATACCTCGGATCAGCATGCTTGGTTTCAACGGGCCCGTCGGGCTAAACCAGGATCATCCGCAAGAAATTTTTACGTGTGGAGTAACACCACCCAAAAATATAGAGACGCGAGAATTATTTTCAAGGATTTTGAAACCTCCAACTGGACATGGGACCATGTTGCAAAGGCCAATTTTTGGCACCGGTTTTACTCCCATCAACCCGATTTAAATTTTGAAAACCCTGAGGTCCAGAAAGCCGTCTTTCAGGTTATGGAATATTGGTTCAATATGGGGGTAGACGGAATGCGATTAGATGCCATTCCTTATCTTTTTGAAAGAGAAGGAACCAATTGCGAAAACTTACCCGAGACCCATGAATTTTTAAAAGCCTTAAGAAAACATGTGGATACCCACTTTCAAGGCAAGATGTTGCTGGCGGAGGCCAACCAATGGCCTGAAGATGCCGCGGAGTATTTTGGAAAAGGGGATGAGTGTCACCTGTCATTTCATTTCCCCTTGATGCCAAGAATGTTTATGTCCCTTCAAATGGAAGACCGGTTTCCGATCATTGATATTCTGGATCAAACCCCATCCATTCACGAATCCTGCCAGTGGGCAATGTTTCTCAGAAACCACGATGAATTAACTTTAGAAATGGTCACCGATGAGGAAAGAGATTTTATGTACCGGGTCTACGCTCGAGATCCCAGTGCCCGAATTAATATGGGAATTCGTCGAAGACTAGCCCCCTTACTTGAAAATGATCGTAAAAAAATTGAGCTTTTGAATGTCCTCCTTTTTACCATGCCGGGTACCCCGATCATTTATTATGGGGATGAAATTGGAATGGGGGACAATCATTACTTGGGGGATCGAAATGGCGTCCGAACCCCTATGCAATGGAGTTCAGACCGTAATGCGGGTTTTTCTAGGGCCAACCCTCAAAAGCTTTACCTTCCCACGATCATTGATCCCGAATATCACTTTGAGTCCCTCAATGTGGAGAACCAGGAGAGGAATCAGGCTTCTCTTTTATGGTGGATGAAAAAACTGATTGCCATTCGAAAACAGTCCAAGGCGTTTGGTCGAGGGGAAATACATTTCCTTCTTCCCGATAATCCAAAAATCTTAGCCTTTGTGCGAAAATATGAAGACGAGAAAATACTGGTGGTGGTTAACCTCTCCCGCCATCCCCAAATGGTAGACTTGGATATTTCACCCTGTGCGGGGTGCATCCCTGAAGAAGTTTTTGGAAGAAGCCGGTTCCCGATCATCAAAGACGCCCCTTATTCTTTGAGCCTGGGAGGGTATGGATATTACCTGTTTTACCTCCATAAGGAAGCCGAAGATTCCAAAATTGTGAAAGAAAAACCCCTTCCGGATCTTGGATTGGTTCCACGGTGGGAAGGAATTCTTTCGGGAAAATCTAAAGGGAAATTAGAAAGGGAGATTTTACCCCAATATATTCGGGCCTGCCGTTGGTTTGGGGGAAAAGCCCGAAACATTCAGCAAATGAAAATCGTTGAGCAAATTCCGGTTGGACGGGATGCCTCTCTGGTACAGGTCCTTTTTATTGAATGTCATTACACCGAAGGGCTTCCAGAAACCTACTTGCTTGCGCTTTCCTTCATTCCCGAAGAAGAAATACAGGAAACAGTCAAGGGAAACCCCCCTGGGGCCATCGCTACCTTCAAAATGGGGGATCGAAAAATATTTTTGCGTGACGGGATCTATGACGATGGGTTCCGAAAAAACCTGTTTTTGACCATCGCCAAGCGCCTGCGCAATAAAGGACAACATGGAGAAATGACCGGTTATCCGGGAAAAGCCTTTCGCCGTTTGGTGGATACCACTCATCTTCCAGCGGAAGGGTCCCACCTCCTTAGCGCTGAACAAAGTAACACCTCTATCATATTCGGTACCGCGTTATACTTTAAGCTTTTCCGGAGATTAGAAGAGGGACTCAATCCGGATATGGAAGCGGTTCAGTTTTTAACGGAAAAAACCTCTTTCTCCAATACACCCCCCTTTGCCGGATCCCTGGAATACCACCGAAAAGGAGCGGAACCGATTGCCCTTGGGTTACTCCAAGGATGCGTCGCCAACCAAGGGGATGCCTGGAAATATACTTTGGATGAAATCACACGATATATTGAACGGGTTTTAGCCAAGGGAGAACCTCCCCCTGCCTCGCTGGACCCGAAACTGTCCCCTTTGGGGATTGCCTATCAGGAAATTCCTTTGGTGTTTCAGGAACTCATCGGAGGGGTTTATCTGGAAATGGCTTCTTTGTTGGGAAAGAGAACTGCTGAAATGCATAAGGCCCTTTCTACCGAAACGGGAGATCCGGCATTTGATCCGGAGCCGTTTACAATGCTGCATCAGCGCTCGGTGTATCAATCGATGCAAAGCCAAGCACGAAGAGGTCTTCAGCTATTGAGAAAAAACCTCAAAAACCTGGCCAACGAAGCCAAAGAAGATGCGGAAGAAATTTTAAATCGTGAGACGGAGATTCTGGAGCGGATGAAAGCGGTTCTGAAGCAGAACCGCTCTGGTGTGAGAATCCGTAACCATGGCGATTACCATTTGGGTCAGGTGCTTTATACCGGAGGTGATTTTATCATTATTGATTTTGAGGGTGAACCCGCTCGCCCATTGAACGATCGACGGTTAAAACAGTCCCCCTTACGGGATGTGGCGGGAATGCTCAGGTCATTTCATTATGCCTCCTTTACGGTTTTAAGAAACCATACTTCCCTTCGCCCCGACGATCAATCTACACTGGAGCCTTGGACCGAGCTTTGGCATCGGTATGTGGGAGGTGTTTTTCTTCAATCCTATTTGGAAACTGCAGGGGAAGCGCCGTTTCTCCCCAAAGAACTGCAAGAAATGGATGTCCTTTTAAATGCCTTTCTTTTAAATAAAGCCATTTACGAACTCAGTTATGAACTGAACAGCCGCCCGGATTGGGTTTTAACCCCTTTAAAAGGTATTAAATCCATCTTGGATATTCAAGGGAACGCTTCGTTATTTGTTGAGATTCAGCGGGCTTATCCCACCGGGCTTCCCAATCCTTAAACCTTCCTAAATTAAGAGGATGAAACATGGGTAAAGATCAACCAACATCACCAAGAAAAAAATCCAACCCTAAGCCTGAGCTGATTCAACCCGTCAGCCGGTTTACGGAATATGATATTTACCTTTTTAAAGAGGGAACCCACAACCACTTATATGACCAATTTGGGTCACACCCCATGGTGGTGGACGAAATAGAGGGTGTTTATTTCTCTGTTTGGGCGCCCAATGCGGAAAAAGTTTACATCATTGGGAATTTTAACGGCTGGAATCCCCAATCCCATCCCTTGAACGTTCGAAAAGACGGGTCCGGAATTTGGGAAGGGTTTATTGGAAGCATTGGCCCGGGGGAGATATATAAATACCACATTGTTTCCAAACAAAACGGATATCAGGTCGATAAGGGAGACCCCTATGGATTTGGGTGGGAAGAACCCCCTAAAACCGGTTCCGTGGTATGTGATATTGAGTATCAATGGAAAGATCACCAATGGATGTCTTCCCGCCAGGAGGTGAACAAGCTCAGTGCGCCCATGTCCATCTATGAAGTTCACCTGGGGTCCTGGAAAAGAATGCCCGAAGAAGGAAACCGTTATTTGACCTATCGGGAAATAGCCCCCTCTTTGGCGGAATATGTTAAACACATGGGTTTCACACACGTTGAATTTTTACCCCTCACCGAACATCCCTTTTATGGATCCTGGGGTTATCAAACGGTTGGTTATTTCGCCCCTACCCGCCGGTATGGAACCCCCCAGGACTTTATGTATTTGGTGGATTACCTGCATCAAAACGGCATTGGCCTCATCCTGGATTGGGTCCCTTCCCATTTTCCCTCGGATGAACATGGATTGGTTTATTTTGATGGGACCCATCTCTTTGAACATGCCGACCCCCGTAAAGGGTTCCATCCGGATTGGAAAAGTTATATTTTTAACTATGGCCGCAATGAAGTGAGGGCCTTTTTAATTAGTAGCGCTCTATTTTGGCTGGAAAAATACCATATTGATGGTATTCGAGTAGATGCAGTGGCTTCCATGCTGTACCTGGATTACGCCCGCCAAGGCGGGGATTGGATTCCCAATGAATATGGTGGACGTGAAAATATTGAAGCCATTGGGTTTCTCAGAAAAATGAATGAAGCCATTTATGAGAAATTTCCGGATGTTCAAACCTTTGCCGAAGAGTCCACCGCGTGGCCCATGGTCTCCCGGCCCACTTATGTGGGGGGGCTGGGATTTGGGATCAAATGGAACATGGGATGGATGCATGATACATTGGATTATTTCTCCAAGGATTCAGTGTTCCGTAAATTTCACCACAATCAGCTCACCTTTAGTCTCTGTTATGCCTTCTCCGAAAATTTTGTCCTGCCTTTGTCCCATGACGAAATCGTCTATGGCAAAGGGTCCATTCTTGGGAAAATGCCCGGGGACGATTGGCAGCGGTTTGCGAATTTAAGATTGTTATTTGGTTATATGTTTGCCCACCCTGGCAAGAAACTTTTAATGATGGGGGGAGAATTCGGTCAATGGGATGAATGGTATCATGAATCCAGCCTGGACTGGCATCTATTGGAATATTCCAGTCACCAGGGAATTCTAAAGTGGGTCCGCGATTTAAACCACCTCTACAAAGACGAGGCAGCCCTCCATGAAATGGATTTTCAGGGCGAAGGGTTTGAGTGGGTAGACTGCCAGGATTGGGAGAATTCGATCATCAGTTTTCTGCGAAAAGGGAAAAACCCTAAAGATCGGATTCTAGTGGTGTGCAATTTTACCCCCGTACCCCGGAACAACTATCGCATTGGTGTCCCCATGGCTGGATTTTGGAAAGAAATGCTCAACAGCGATGCCAAGCAATATTGGGGAAGCGGCCAAGGAAACTTTGGGGGGTTGGAGGCCACACCCATTCCCTCTCATGGCCACTTTTATTCCTTGCCCTTGGTTTTACCTCCCTTGAGCATTGGCTTTTTTAAATATGAAGCCGATGTTTCCTCCAAATAAGGGGGGAACAAAAAGGGTGAGCCCACCAGCCTTTTTGCAACGCAAAAAACCGAAAGGAACCTTTTGATGAGAACCATACCGGGAAACCCTTATCCCTTAGGCGCAACATGGGACGGCCGAGGGGTGAATTTTGCCCTATTCTCCGAAAATGCGACCCAGGTAGAGCTATGTATTTTTAATTCTATTGAAGACAAAAAGGAAGCCCATCGAATTAAAATGATGGAGCAAACCAACCGTGTGTGGCATGTCTACCTTCCTGAAGCACGCCCTGGATGGATTTATGGGTATCGGGTAGACGGCCCCTATGACCCCTCTCAAGGGCACCGGTTTAACCCTTCAAAGGTTTTGGTAGACCCCTATGCAAAAGCAATCGCAAGAAGAATCCATTGGGATGAATCCATGTTTGGTTACAAAACAGGGGATCCCAAGGAAGATCTCACAAGAGATGACCGGGACAACGCCCCATTTGCCCCTCTTTGTTCCGTAGTAGACCCGGCGTTTACCTGGGGGAACGATCGACCCCCTAAAACCCCATGGCATGAGACCATCATTTACGAAACCCATGTGAGAGGGTTAACCATGAAACATCCCGATGTTCCCCCAGAATTGCGGGGAACCTATGCGGGACTGGCCTCAGAGCCCATTATTCAGCACCTCACCCAATTAGGAATCACTGCGGTTGAGCTTCTTCCTGTTCATCACTACGTGAATGATCACTACCTGGTTAAACAGGGTTTAAGCAACTACTGGGGTTATAACTCTCTGGCTTTCCTTGCACCGGTTAACCGTTATGGTTCCGGAACCATGGAAGTCGCTGACGAGTTTAAAATGATGGTTCGGACCTTACATACCGCGGGAATTGAGGTGATTTTGGATGTGGTCTATAACCATACCGCAGAAGGAAATCACCTGGGGCCCACTCTTTCTCTTCGGGGAATTGATAATGCCTCCTATTACCGGCTTGTCAATGACAATTCAAGATTCTATATGGACTACACCGGGTGTGGTAACACCCTCAACATGACTACACCTCAAGTGCTTCAACTCATTATGGACAGTTTGCGGTACTGGGTTCTGGAAATGCATGTTGACGGATTTCGATTCGATTTGGCCAGCACATTGGCCCGGGAATTACATGAGGTCGATCGTCTGGGAGCCTTTTTTGATATTATTCAGCAGGATCCGATTATTTCCCAGGTTAAACTCATTGCGGAACCTTGGGACCTGGGAGAAGGGGGCTATCAGGTAGGAAACTTTCCCGTTCTGTGGACTGAGTGGAATGGGAAATACCGTGATGCAGTTCGCAGCTTTTGGAAAGGAGATGGTCGCCAGGTAGCGGAAATGGCTACGCGGTTGTCGGGCAGCTCCGATCTATACGGGGGAAGCGGCCGAAAGCCACATGCCAGCATTAATTTTATTACTGCACATGATGGGTTTACCCTTCATGATTTGGTCAGTTATAACCACAAACATAATGAGGCCAACGGCGAAGAAAATCGGGATGGAACGGATGATAATGTTAGCTGGAATTGTGGTACGGAGGGACCCACGGATGATCCCGAAATTAAAGCCCTCAGGGAAAAACAAAAAAGAAACCTGATGGCCACCTTGCTGTTTAGCCAGGGGGCCCCCATGATCAGTGGAGGAGATGAAATTGGGCGAACCCAACAGGGAAATAATAATGCCTATTGCCAGGATAATGAAATTAGCTGGTATCAGTGGGAGTTAACCAAAGAACAGAAAGATTTCTTTCAGTTTACCAAAAAAGTCATTCAATTTTTAAAAGCCAACCCGGTTTTAAGGCGCAGAAAATTTTTCCAGGGACGGCATATTCGTGGTTCCGAAATTAAAGACATATCCTGGTTTGGCCCAACGGGGCGGGAAATGAATGATGAGGAATGGAATGCTGGCTTTGTCCGGTGTTTGGGTATGCGGCTGGCGGGGGATGCCATGGGAGAGGTGGATAAAAAGGGAAACCCTATATTTGGGGAAACCCTCCTTATTCTTTTAAACGCCCACCATGAAAGCATCCCTTTTGTATTGCCCGCACACAAAAAAGGAACCCGGTGGAGCTTGAGGTTGGATACCACCTTTGAAGATCTTCACGATATGGGTGGAATGGCTCGAGGTGGGCGAACCTATTCCCTTCAAGGCAGATCCTTGGCTGTTTTCCATCTTACAACCGGAAGAAGAGAAAAGGGGGTTTAAGGGTGGAGATTGGCGCCAATTATAAAGGAAATCGGCGTTGCAAATTTACCGTGTGGGCACCTTTGCGGAAAGAGGTCCAGTTGGAAATCCTTTCCAATCCGGGAAAGGTAATTCCCTTTACCCCCTTAAAGGAGGGATATTGGCACCTAGAATATGAAGGGATATCCCCTGGAGACCATTATCTGTTTAAACTGGGGGAGGAAAAAAGTCTCCCCGATCCCGCATCCCATTTCCAGCCTCAAGGGGTCCATGGTCCTTCCCAGGTTATAGACCATCATTCGTTTTCCTGGTCCGATGATGCGTGGAGGGGAATTCCCCTTTCGGAAATGATCATGTATGAACTGCATGTGGGAACCTTTACCCCGGAAGGAACCTTTGAGGCTATGATTCCTCGATTGGGTGACCTTCAAAAAATAGGAATCAACACCATTGAAATTATGCCCGTTGCGCAGTTTCCAGGTGATCGAAATTGGGGATACGACGGTGTTTATCTCTTTGGTGTCCAAAATTCTTATGGGGGCCCAGACGGACTGAAAAAACTCGTCAATGCTTGCCACCATCGAGGCATTTCGGTAATTTTAGATGTGGTCTACAACCACCTTGGGCCCGAGGGAAACTATCTGGGTCAATTTGGACCCTACTTTACTGGGAAATACAAAACCCCCTGGGGAGCAGCCCTGAATTTTGATGACGCCTACAGCGACGGGGTCCACAATTTCTTCATTGAAAATGCACTTTATTGGTTTCGGGACTTTCATATAGATGCCCTCCGCCTGGATGCCATTCACGCCATTGTAGATGAGGGGGCCACCCCTTTTTTGAAGGAGCTGTCAGAGAAGTCCGATGATTACGTTCAACACACCGGGAGGAGACATTTTCTAATTGCCGAAAGTGATCTCAACGATGTGAAAATTATTAAACCCCGTGACCTGGGTGGATTTGGAATCCACTCCCAATGGTGTGATGATTTCCATCACGCCCTTCATACCCTCCTCACCCACGAAAACCAAGGTTATTATATGGATTTCGGAACCAGTGAGCAGTTGAGGACAGCCTACCGGAATGGCTTTATATACAGCGGCCAATTTTCACCCTATCGAAAACGCAGACATGGAAATTCCTCCAAGGACAGACCAGCCGATCAGTTCGTGGTTTATTCCCAAAACCACGATCAAATTGGAAACCGTCTGGATGGAAAGCGTTTATCTGAATTGGTTTCCTTTGAAAGCCTCAAACTGGCCGCGGGAGTCGTTTTATTGTCCCCTTATATACCCATGCTTTTTATGGGAGAGGAATACGCAGAAAATTCTCCATTTTTGTATTTTGTTAGCCATTCGGATACTGACCTCATCGCCGCCGTTCGAAAAGGAAGAAAAGAGGAATTCCAAGCCTTCGGTTGGAAGGAAGACTCTCCCGACCCCCAGGGAATGGAAACTTTTCTAAAATCCAAAATTCATTGGGATAAACGGGAAAAAGGACACCATAAAATTATGTTAGAGTTCTACCAAGCTCTTTTGAATTCAAGAAAACAGGTTCCCGCCCTAGGAAATTTGAATAAGGACCAAATGGAGGTTTGGGGAGACGACTCTCAACAAACACTATATGTCCACCGGTGGTCAGACCGATCCCACGTTTTATTGGTCTTTAATTTAGACCCATTGGACCGTAATTTGGAACTTCCACCCGCCCCAGAAGGAGAATGGGAAAAGAATTTAGATTCAGCAGATAAACGGTGGGACGGGCCTGGGGGCCTCCTTCCCAAAACCATCCGGGGCGAAAGTGTTGCCGTCTTTCTCTTAAAAATTTAAGCCTCCCACCACCCAACCCACTTAGGGGAAAGGACCCTTATACAGAGCAATGGAAATCCCTATATCCACCTATCGCATTCAATTCACCCCTGAATTCGGATTTGAATCCGCAAAAAAATTGGTCCCTTATCTAGGAGATTTAGGTATTTCCCATCTGTATGCCTCCCCCATTTTTGAGGCCCGGAAGGGAAGTCAACACGGGTATGATGTGGTGGATCCGAGGAAAATCAATCCCGAATTAGGAACGGAAAAGGACTTTGAACGCCTGATTCAAACCATACATGAAAATCAAATGGGTTGGATCCAAGACATTGTTCCCAATCATATGGCTTTTGATGGAAATAATCCCATCCTCATGGATCTTTTTGAAACGGGAAAAGACTCCCCTTATCTTTTATTCCTGGATATTGATTGGGATCACCCTAACCAAGATCTCTCCGGTCGCCTTCTTTGCCCTTTTTTGGGAAAACCCTACCCGGAAGCCCTGAGAGCGGGCGAAATTCGCATCGGTTATAGCGAAAATGGATTTAACATTAATTACTATTCATTGTGTTTTCCTTTATATTTTGATTCATATAATCAGGTGTTACAAAAAGCACTCTCCATGATGAAAAAGAAATTGGGGGAAGGAAATCCAGAACCCCATTATCTTTTGAAAATCCTGGAGGCAATGAAACATATTCCTCTCCAAAAGGATAAAATCCAAGATTTGAAATCCCAACTTTGGAAACTCTACCAAACCCATTCAGAGATTCATGAGTTCTTAGATAAAACGGTAGACTGGATCAATGCAAAAAACCAAAAGCATTTTTTGGATCAGCTGATGTCTAAACAAATCTTCAAACTGGATTTTTGGAAACGCGCCACCCAGAAAATCAATTTCCGACGGTTTTTTGCCGTGAATGAGTTGATTTCATTGAGGGTGGAATATGAAGAGGTTTTTAACTATAGCCACGGGTTAATTTTTAGACTTTGCCGGGAAGGGAAATTTTCCGGAATCAGGGTCGATCACATTGATGGCCTCTTTGACCCCGCCGCCTATTTGATGCAATTAAGGAAAAAGATAGGGGAAAGGTATTTGGTGGTTGAAAAAATCTTGGAACGGAAAGAAAAACTTCCCAAAACCTGGCCCATTCAAGGGACCACCGGCTATGAATTTTTAAACGTTTTAAATGGTCTTTTTTGCATGGGCAAAAATGCAGAACCTTTTCAAGGTTTATACCAAAAATTCACCCGTCAGAAAAAGACTCCGGTTGACCTGCTTTATCAAAACAAGCACCTCATTATGCGGTCTGACATGAACGGAGATATGGAAAACCTCTCACGGGTGTTCCAGAATATTTTAAAAGGCCATCCTTTTCAAAAAACAGTTCCCCTCAAAAACTTGAAAAAAACCATCACTGAGTTCATTGCCTGCTTTCCGGTCTATCGAACCTATGGTGATCAGAAAGGGGTTCATCCAACCGATCGGGTTTATATTAAACAGGCCATTGAGGCAGCCAAACAGAGAAACCCGAAACTTAAAAAGGATCTGACCCTTTTACACCAGGTGCTGGATGGAAAAAAACGAAAAGGCTTTGAAAAGGAAAACAAAGAACAAAGGGTAAATTTTGGAATGCGTTTGCAGCAGTATACGGGCCCTTTAATGGCGAAAGGGCATGAGGACACCACCCTTTATGTATACAACCGCCTTCTTTCTCTCAATGAAGTGGGGGGAGTTCCAGCCCACTTCGGAACCTCCATGAAGGAATGGCATCAGTTTAACCGGTCCCGGGAAACCCAATGGCCCCATACCATGAGCGCTTCTGCCACCCATGATACCAAAAGAGGAGAAGATGTCCGAGCAAGAATTAATGTTCTTTCTGAAATCCCAGATGAATGGAATAAAAAGATTTTCTATTGGCACCAACTCAATCGGAACAAAAAATTAAAAGTAAAAGGGAAAATGGTCCCTGGAAAAAATGAAGAATATTTTCTGTATCAAACGATGATGGGTACCTACCCTTTCCAGGAAGGTTTGGACCTCCAATGGACCGAGCGGGTTAAAAACTATATGATCAAGGCAGGGCGGGAGGGGAAGGTTTACACCAATTGGATCGATCCCCAAACAACCTATGAGAAAGCCCTCACCGAATTTGTGGAAAGAATCGTGGGGTCCAAATCCTTCTTCGAAGATTTTAAACCGTTTCAAAAGAAAGTCGCTTTTTTTGGAATGCTCAATTCTTTATCCCAAACCCTGATTAAAATCACCTCCCCTGGAATTCCGGATTTTTACCAGGGAACAGAACTTTGGGATTTGAGCCTAGTGGATCCAGATAACCGGCGTTCCGTTGATTATGAAACTCGAACTCACCGCCTTTCAGAAATGCTTCACCCTACCCAAGAAGATCGACTGAAATGCCTCAAGGAACTTTGGTCCACACGGTCTGATGGGGGAATAAAATTGTATACCATCTATCAAGCGCTTCAAATGAGAAAAACTCTCAGGGAGTGTTTTACATTTGGGACCTATCATCCCATTGAGCCAAAGGGCCATTTAAAGGAGCAGGTGATCGCTTTTGCCCGAAATCAGGGGTCGGTTTGGACCCTAACCATCGTCCCGCGTTTTTTGGCGGGATTAATCCAGGAAGGAGAGCTACCCCATGGAGATAGCCTTTGGGGAAATACCACCCTGGTGCTTCCTGCCGGAGCTCCTTCTCAATGGGCGGATGCAATGACAGGTCAACAACACCGAACAGGGAAACACCTCAAGGTCTGCGATATTCTAAAATATTTTCCAGTCTCCCTTTTGGTTGGGGAGGAAAAGAAATGATGCGGAGGACAAGCGGTATTCTGCTCCATATTACCTCCCTCCCCACCCCTTTTGGAATCGGAGATCTGGGACCCAGCGCATTCCAATTCATCGACTTTTTAGCACAATCCAAGCAGAGTTACTGGCAAATCCTTCCATTAAACCCAACATCAACCGCTTTTGGAAGTTCCCCGTACAGCAGCCACTCGGCGTTTGCGGGAAACCCTCTGATGATCAGCCCACAACAATTGGTTAAAGATGGGTTTATTTCCCAAACGGATATCCAACCCATTCCCCATTTTCCAAATCATGCCGTGGATTACTTTTCCGTTACCGAATATAAAAATAAAATACTGGAAAAAACCTTCTGGAAATTTTATAGCCGGTTGAAAACCGATTATGAGTTTTTAAGATTTTGTGAGGAACAAAGCATTTGGCTGGAACCTTTTGCGTTTTTCGCTGCCTTTGCTTCCCAAACGGGCAGGAAGGTGTTGCATCAATGGCCTCCTGAAATGAGGGACCGTCGGGTATCCGCTTTAAAAAGTTGGCGGGAAAAACTACATAATGAAATCGAAAAGGAAAAATGGATCCAATATCTTTTTTTCATGCAATGGAGTGCCCTTCGGCAATACGCCAATAAAAGAAATATTCAGATAATCGGAGACCTCCCCATTTATGTACAATACCATAGCGCGGATGTTTGGTCCCATCCAGAGGTGTTCAAACTCGACTCACAAAAGAAACCTCTAGCCGTAGCAGGAATCCCTCCTGATTTCTTTAGCGACACGGGCCAATTATGGAATAATCCCATTTATCGGTGGGATATTTTGGAGAAAAGAGGATATGATTGGTGGGTTCAGCGGGTCAGACACAACTTTTCATTATTTGAAGTGGTCCGTTTAGACCATTTCAAAGGATTCATTGATTATTGGGAGGTGCCTGCGGGGGAAAAAACGGCGGTAAACGGACAATGGATGAAAGGACCGGGAGAGCGTTTTTTCAATGCCCTTTTAAAACATTTCCCATACCTTCCCTTTATTGCGGAGGATCTGGGAGTCATAACCGCTGAGGTTCATGAACTCAGGGATCGGTTTGAACTTCCGGGAATGAGAATTCTGCAATTTGCGTTTGGGAATGACCCCCTTGCCGATTTTTACAAACCTTCCCATTTTGTAAAAAATTGTGTTGCTTATACAGGAACCCATGATAATGATACCTTAATGAGCTGGCTTTTTGGAAAAGTAGATTATTCGACCCGCAAACCGGAGGAAATTCGAGAGGAACGTCAGAAGACGCTTCAGTATATAGGGTTTCGGGGAGGAACACCGAGGAAGGAAATCCACTGGGAATTGATCCGGTTATTGATGATGTCCGTTGCCAATACAACCATATTCCCCATGCAGGATATATTAGGCCTAGGGGATGAAGGGCGAATGAACCGCCCCGCTACTTCAAAAGGAAATTGGGAATGGAGACTAAAACCGGGCAGTTTAAACCGCCCATTAATTCAAAAACTATCTGAAATGACCAAATGCTATGGGAGAGGATAAACGTTAAAGATGTGAAAGTTCTTCTTCTTTGGGTTCTTCCTCTTTTTTAATCCGCTTTTCAATGATCGCCTTAGCCGTCTCTTTGGCCCCGAGTCCAAAGGCAATGGCCAAAGCCAAAACCACCCCGCCAAAAGAAATAGAAAAAGCCGCAACTATGATAGTCGTTGCAATTCCTAATTGAACCAAGGCCATTGCCAGGGAAAATAAAATAATCCCTAACCGGACCCCAAGGGCCAAAAACCTCGCCTGAGAAATCTGGGCATTTACCGCAGCAATTAAAATGGCCTGGCCAAAAAAGTTACCTAAAATGATCCCAACCGATAAAATAATCAAGGCCACCAAAAGATGGGGAAGGTAGGACAAGGTTTTTGACACCAACTGATTTATGGCATTGAGGTTCAAAGCATCCAAACCCAACATCACGAAAGCCAGGAAAATGACCCAATACACTAAGCGGCTGATGAGATGAGAGGGGTGTTCCTTAATTCCCCCCTTACTCAGGGCTTGGGAAAAACCCAATCGGAAACTAAACCGGTCAAAACGAATGACTTCTAATAACCGGGAAATAACTGTTTGGATTCCCCAAGCAACCCCGAAACCGATTGCGATGATGATTAACATGACCAATAGATGAGGAATAAAAGCCCCAACCTGTTTAAAAAATTCTTCCATGGGCCCTAGGAAGGCCGTTTGCCAAAGGTCTTTCATGTTTTCTCTCCAAAATCATTGGTAGGTTCCCATTGGTTCACCAAATAGGCTTTATCTTTTTCAAACGCCTGGCACAAACTTTCAATTTTTTCTTCAACCTCTCGGTGGTGACTCCTTTGAATTTCTAAGATAAAGGAGGCAACCCTTCCCAAATAAAGGGGGGTCAAGGATTTAAGTAAATGTTCCCTGGGCATGGTTTGTCGGTGGGCAGCCAAAGCAACATCGTAAATCACACGGACCCAAACGGGATCGGGAATATGAAAAGTGGATTCATTCGGTTTCAATTTTTTCAAATCACCCAAAACCGCCTCAGACAAAACCCCCTCCCACATGGGTGAAAATTCATTTAACCCCAGATGAAACGCTTTTAACATTCGCTCCACACTCACATTCACAGGTTCCAAACCCACATCATACTGAAAACCAAATAGGGGTACGGATTCGGACCTATGGACACCTTTCCAAAGAGACGCATGCTCCTCCATCAGACTCAAGGCCGAGCCGATCACCTGAACCAACATGGAGGAGAGGTCAGCACCGGGATCCTTTGGATCATGGATTTTTGCACCTAAATAAACCTGACAGATTTTGCTTCCCCGGGTAATGGCAGTCGTGGTCATCCAAATATCGATTCCAAATCTCGCAACATCTGTACCCCAAACATCTTTCGTGAGAAAATATTCAGCCAAATCCCCCGTAAATCCAAATTCTCCTCCGATCGGTTGTCGAATCCGTTTACCATACAGTGCTCGGCTCAATGGATAAATGATACTATTGGTGATGGTTCCGTCATATTTATGTCTGAGATAATAAGGGGCCACATATTCATATCCTTTCCGTAGAATTGGACTAATTAATAACTCAATCCATTCCGGTGTGATACTCCTTAAATCAGAATCAACCACCGCGCAGGCTTTCACTCCAAGGGCCTTAGCCACTTCAAAGATCAAGCGGAAGGCGCTCCCCTTTCCGGGTATACCGTGGTAAGGGGTTGAAATTCTCTGAAGGGTATTGAGTCGATGCGAAACAAATATGCTTTGAAGATCAAAACTGGAATCGGCTGCAATTTTTGGGGTTCCATCCACGGATCCGCCATCAGAATTAATTAATACCGCTTTGGCTTCCGGAAAATATTTTGCAACTCCTGCACTCACAGCATGAATAACATGTCCAATGGTTTTCGAATTATTGTAGCTGGGAACACCAATGAGAATGTCAGCAGAACCGATTTCTTTTATCTTTGCCTGTAGATCCTCCCGGAGGACAACTCCATCTGCCATGGTTATCGACGCCCCTTAACCATTATCTTTTTTGACAGCCTTTAGGAGTCTCTCGAAAAAGTTTGGAATTGCCGAGGTGGGTCGAACCCAGTTTGAAATTAAAGGAACACCAACAGGGTCCGCAAGATACTCTTCCCCCGCCGATTTAATGGCTCGGGTAAAAGCCTCCACCGCCAAACGTTCTTCATGCCGGTCAAAATAAAAACTGTTGATGGCCGCATCATCTTCGTATTTTTTAATGGTGTCCTGTGCCGATCGGAGGTATGCAATGCCAAGGTTTTTAAATAGCCCTTCATCCAGGATCACCCCCTCAATAGCCAAATTCCTGAAAAGGGATTTTGCAATATCCGTTGACATTTTCATGAGGCCCTTTTGGGGATCTTCCGGGGAAAGAATTTGGTGTTTATGTTCATAAGCATCACACAACTCGGTTTGGCATATTCGCCGATGGGCACAATTCCGATAGGTTTCTGCCAGTGTACCAATTTCTAAACCCCAGTCCCCTGGGACTCGATTAATTTGCGCCAAGTCCACCACCATGGAGAATTCCCCTGACAGAGGATAACGAAAACTGTCTAAAAAAGTTAGGAGAGGAATCTGACCCAGGAACTTTTGAAGCGTACGAATGAGGGGGGTTATAAAGAGGCGGGTCACTCTGCCATGAAGGCGTTCCGTCACCCGGGCATAATAACCCTTACAATATTCATATCGAAATGAAGGGGCCACAGCCGGATAGCATAAACGGGCCAAGATTTCTCTTTGGTAAGTGATAATATCACAGTCATGTTGCGCAATGACCTGGCAATCCCCTCGGGCAAGGATATACCCATAGGACAACCAACATGATCTTCCTTTCCCCGGCTGTCCGATCTCAACCTCGTTGTTTTTAAGAAGCTCTAATAGCGCTTGCATTCTGGGGCCGTTGTTCCAAATCACGGTTACTTTTTGAGGCAGTTCGCCAAAAAAGTTCTTTCCATGGTCAAACTCTTTTTCATCGGCCCCATCCAGAGAAACCACAATTTCCCGGAGGTAGGGAACATTTTTCAACTCACGGATAATTCCGGGAAGGGCTTCCCCCTGCAGTTCCGAAAATAAACAGGGAAGGACCAGACCGATAGGGCATTGTTTTGAAAAAGTGGTTAATTCCATTTCCAAACGCTCCAAATTAGGTTTTCCGAGTCGATGGAGCGTTGCGATGGGACCGGTTTGGTGAAAATCTGACATGGTTTTCCTCCCGGAATTAATAAAAAACATCCTGGGTTCTTAATAACCCAATGGCCTTCCCTAATGACCGAAAACTTGAATAAAACCCGAAAGAATAAAATCCCTTCAAACGGCGCGTTAGCTGTGTTTTATTTTTTGGCCAAAAGGACCCGAGTGTTTAAGAAATTAAATGATGGATTCCGTTTGATGGAATGAAAGCAAGTGGATTGAAAACCTAAAACATTTGGTTCGGAATGGAATGACCGTTAAACCTGGGATTCCAGTTTTCAAATACAAAAACCCTAATTTCTTACAAACCGCTCAAAGTATAAGCGGTGTCATTTATTTTTGCAAGGTGTGAAACTTCTGCTCAATTTCCATTTTCAAACGGATTTAAAATAAAGGTATTGAACCGGGGGAAAAACCATAGTAAATTGAAAGCCTTTTACGATCCCCTTTGCCTGAAAGTCATCCATATCGGCCAGGCTTCCGGGGTGGGGGGTTCATGAGGGCATTACGCTTGGAACGAAAATCCCCTTGAATTAGGAGAAGCCCATGACCTTTGAAATGGTTTTGGTGATTGGACTGGTTGTATTGGCCATTGTTTTATTCGTCACGGAGTGGATTTCCGTTGACTTGGTCGCCCTTATGATGATGGGAGCCTTGCTCATCACCGGAATCATTTCACCTGAAGAGGGAATTTCGGGGTTTAGTAATGTAGCCACCGTAACGGTGGCTGCCATGTTTATCCTGAGTGCGGGGTTATTCAAAACCGGCTCTGTTAATTTTATCGGAACCGCCTTAGGAACTGTGGGAAAGAAAAACACCCTTATGGCCTTAATTGCCATGATGATCGGGGTGGGAACCATTTCAGCCTTCATTAACAATACCGCCGCTGTTGCGATATTTTTACCCATTGTCTTAGGGATGGCTCGGGACAACAATCTCAGCCCTTCCAAATGGCTCATTCCTCTTTCATTTGCATCGATGTTTGGGGGGGTCTGCACTTTAATCGGAACCTCCACCAACATCCTGGTGGATTCCATCGCGGAACGACATGGGCAACCCCCTTTTGGTATGTTTGAGTTTACCACCTTAGGATTAGTCATGTTTGGAGCGGGTCTGGTTTATATGGTGGCCATAGGGGTTCCCCTCATTCCGGAGCGGAGAAAACCTCAAGATTTAACCAAAAATTTTGAAATGGGCGATTACCTCACTGAAATCATTTTGCTCCCTGAAGGTCAGTCCGCAGGAAAAATGATAAAAGATTCCCCCTTGATCCAGGATCTGGACATTGACATTATCAATGTTTACCGGAATGGAAATTCCCTTCAGCCTCTATCCTTATGGACGGTTCTCCAAGCCAACGATGTTTTACGGGTCCGGTGTGATATTCAAAAGGTGCAAAAACTTCAAGAAAGGGAGGGGATTCTTCTAAAGTCGGACACCAAATTATGGGATAAAGATCTAAAATCAGAAGAAGTCACTCTTGTGGAAGCGGTCATCGCTCCCAATTCCAAATTGGAAGGAAAATCTCTAATTGAGTCTCAGTTTCGGCACGACTTTGGGGCAACCGTGCTTGCGATTCGGCATCGCGGGGAGGTCATGCATGAAAACCTTGAGGTGGCGCCTCTGAAGGCAGGAGATGTCCTCTTGTTAAGACTCAAACGGGAAGACCTGAATCAATTAAAACAAGATCCCGCATTTGTTATTGTTTCCTCACCCGGATTACCCGAGTTTCGAAAACACAAGACCCTTCCGGCCCTGATGATTATAACAGCGGTGGTATTGACTGCCTCATTAAATATTTTTCCCATTGTGGTCAGCGCCATTCTAGGATGTATTTTGATGGTCCTCACCCGCTGCATCACATTAGAGGAGGCCTATCAGTCCATTCAATGGCAGGTGATTTTTCTCCTGGCTGGGGTATTAACACTGGGGATTGCCCTGGAAAAAACAGAGGCCGCCTTGTTTATCTCAAACGCTTTTGTTTCCAGTATTGGAGAACTGGGGCCTACAGCACTGGTGTCTGCCCTTTTCTTTCTAACGATGATCCTTACCAACGTCATGTCTAATAATGCCACCGCCGCCCTTCTCGCACCCATTGCTATCGGAATCGCGGAATCCATGTCTTTAAATCCACGCCCATTTTTAATGGCTGTCACCTTTGCCGCATCTTTAAGCTTTATGACCCCTGTGGGATATCAGACCAACACCATCATCTATGGCCCGGGCCAGTACAAATTTTCAGATTTTCTCCGGGTGGGAACCCCTTTAAATATCCTGTTTTGGATTCTGGCCACCATATTGATCCCAAAAATTTGGCCGTTTTAAGAACCGGCGCATGAAAACCCGAAAGACAAAACCTACCAACCCCCCTAAAAACCTGAATAAAACCTTAATCATTCATCCCCTTCAAGAATTTTTCCAAATCGAGGCCATTGGAGGGATCCTTTTAATGGTTGCCACGGGAATAGCTATGATATGCGCCAACTCACCTTTTTCTTCGGGCTATCACCATTTATGGGAGATCTCCTTTAAAATCGGGATAGGGGAATTCTCTATCGATAAAACCCTTCATCATTGGATCAATGATGGGCTCATGGCCATCTTTTTCTTTTTGGTTGGGTTAGAAATCAAGCGAGAGGTTCTGGCGGGGGAGTTAGCCTCCCTTCAACGGGTGATACTTCCCATGGCCGGTGCTTTGGGGGGAATGGTGGTTCCCGCTCTTTTCTATTTAACCCTAAATTTCGGAAATGCCACCGAGGTGGGATGGGCGATTCCCATGGCCACGGATATCGCCTTTGCGTTGGGAGCGCTGGCTTTATTAGGATCTGGGATTCCCCCGGGGCTAATCATCTTTTTAACAGCTCTTGCCATTGTAGACGATTTGGGGGGTGTTTTGGTGATTGCCCTCTTTTATAGCGAAAAAATTATTCTTCTTCCTTTGGTGACTGGGTTTTTCATTCTCCTGGGTTCTTTCCTCTGCAACAAAGGCGGTATTCGAAAACCAATGGTCTATGTCATTCTTGGAATTGCCTTGTGGTTAGCGTTTCTCAAATCCGGTGTTCATGCAACCATTGCCGGTATTTTGCTTGCCATGACCATTCCGACTCGGGCGGTTTTAACCGGAAACGAGTTTGCCAAAAGAATCCAAAACTTGTTGGAACGTTTTTTGAGTCGAGAACGCGTGGACGATCCTCTTGAACGGGAGGAAGAGCAACAAGCCGTTATACAGGAAATCGAATTTTCTTGTCACCGGGTGGAAGCCCCCCTTCAGCGAATTGAACACGGCCTTCACCCCTGGGTTACGTTTGTCATATTACCCATTTTTGCTTTTGCAAATGCGGGAACGGAAATCCCATTTCAGGAATTGGGAGTTTTAATTTCTGAACCGATCATAATGGGCTTAATCCTTGGGCTTTTCGTGGGGAAACAGGCTGGCATATTTCTTTTCGCCTGGGTAACGGTAAAGCTTGGCTGGGCCAAACTGCCCAATGGTGTGGGATGGACACACTTGTACGGTGTCAGCATTCTGGGAGGAATTGGCTTCACCATGTCCCTTTTTATTGCAGGATTGGCCTTTCTAGATCCAGAAATGTTAAAACAAGCCAAAATGGGAATTCTCATCGCCTCTATTTTATCGGGAGTGATAGGCTACACCGTTTTAAAAAAAGCCATCCAATTCAAGCCCAGTGCCAGTTAGGGAAACTTCTTGGGAAAACCTTCATTTCCATAGGGTTCCCCCTTATTTTTTCTTTTGGTTTTTTACCAGATCTTAAGGCTCTTGGAAATTTGTGGATCTGAGGGTTTCTGTTATAATTATTCTACTAGAAACGGGTTTACCAACCTCATGAATAGGAAATGCATTTGGCGGAATATATAAAAGTCGCTGAGGTGAATGAGATTGCTGAAGGATCCTCTAAGTTGATCCGTTTGGGGAAAAAATCCATTGCTTTATTTAACATTGATGGGAAAATTTTCGCCATTCATAATATTTGCCCTCATGAGGGCGGTCCCTTGAATGAAGGAACAGTGGAGGGATGCCGGGTGATTTGCCCATGGCATGGAATACCGTTTGATCTGAGAACAGGGTATTCAACTTCTGAGGAAGGGTTTGGGGTATCGGTTTTTGAAACTAAAATTGAGGGAAAAACCGTTTTGTTAAAGGCCCCTGGATAAAAAGGAAGATTCAAATGTGTAACAAAGAAATGGATGAACGGGTTTAGAAAAAAAATGGCCAACACCCCATTAGATCAGATTCAACAAATTGAAAAGATTGAACTTCACCAACATATGGATGGCTCCATTCCGCCCGCTCTGACCTGGGAACTCATGAAAGACCATGGGCTGAATCCCGTCGAAAGTATTGAAGAAATGGAAAACCTCCTGATCCTGCAGGAGGAGGAGCGAGGAACCCTTCTGCGTTATTTAGACAAATTCCACTACCCCCAATGGATCACACAATTTTATGAAAATATATCCCGGGTGGTTGAGGAAATTCTTCTGGAAGCGTATCGGAAGGGCGTCCGCACCATCGAACTGCGTTATTCCCCGGTCATGCACACCTTTGCGGGCTTAACCCTTCGGCAAACCATTAGTTCTGTATTGTCAGGGATCAACCATGCAAAGGATCAGGCACCCCTTGAAGCGGGTCTCATTGTGATTGCCATGCGTCAACAAGGGCCCCACATCGCTAAAATATTGGCGCGACAAGCTATTTCAGAAGCCCAGCAATTACACGACCGGACTGGCGTGATCGGGTTTGATATTGCAGGGGCCGAACGGGGAAACCCTCCTGCTCTGTTTCAGGAAGCCTACCGAATTGCCCATTCAGGTGGATTAGGGTTAACGGTTCATGCGGGGGAAGACGAAGGGCCGGAATGTATTTGGCAAGCCATCGATGATTTGGGAGCAACCCGGATTGGGCATGGGTGTTCCGCCGTACATGATCGTGAACTTCTCAAACGCCTTGCCCGCGATAAAATTTTAGTGGAATGTTGCATGACATCTAATTATCAAACCGGGGCGGTGAAACCCCATGAGCCCCACCCTATTTTTACCTTTCTAGAACATGGAGTCCCAGTCGCTATTTGCACAGACAATACAACCGTCTCAGCCACGGACCAGATTCGGGAAGCCAACCTTCTTTTAGACCGTTTATCCGTGGACGAAATCTCCGCCATTCATAAAAACGCAGCGCAATTCTCCTTCCTTAAACTGAAAGAAAAACCGGGTTCTCCCAAAACCGGAACATAAAACCCCTTGATTAGATTATCCCCATGCTTTACCGGGCTCTTTCATAAACAGCGAAGGAGTTTAAAGTCTCCCAAAGTTTAACTTGAGTTACCGCAAATCCCTGTGAGACAGCATAACGATATATTAATTTTGCAATGTTTTCGGCCGTTGGATTTTCATCCATTAAAAAAATTGGCTCCCCAAGGTCCTGTAAGGGCTTAACCAAAGGGTCCAGTCGGTTTAAAAGCATTCGATGATCTAGTTCCTGGTCTATCCAGGCTTGAATGACCCGTTTGATATCATTAAAATCCACTACCATTCCGCGCTGGTCCAAGGTTTCGGAAACAATTTCAATTTCAACACGACCATTATGTCCATGGGGAAATTTACATTTTCCATCATAATGAAGCAACCTGTGACCATAGCAAAAGTCAATTTGCCTGCACACTTTAAAAAGGTTTTTTTGGTCATGGATATTCAAACCTGCTGGTAAGTTCAAAATCGCTCCTTCCATCGATTAAGGGTTCTTAAAATGAATTAAAATTCTATTCAAAGCAAACGGTGGGAACAAGTCAACAAAAAAGTTCAGGTAAACCCATTAAAACCCTGGCAAAAAGGCCCGTGAAGGCAACTTCAAAGACTTCACCTATTCTCCAAAATCAAACTTTTTCCTTGACAAAAACTGTTTCAATCTGATAGATTTCGTAGGTTTAAAAAAGGAGAAGAAATTGAAAACCTTTAGTGCAAAGATAGAAACCATTGAGCGAAAATGGTTGTTGGTAGATGCAAAAGATAAAGTTTTAGGTCGTTTAGCTTCGAAGGTGGCGAGCCTTCTTCGGGGGAAACATAAACCGATCTTTACCCCTCATGTGGATACGGGGGATCACGTGATTGTTATTAATGCGGATCAAATTAAACTAACGGGTGAGAAACTCCAATCAAAAGTTTACTACCATCATTCAGGATACACCGGTGGATTAAAAGAAATTCCGGCCCAAAGACTCTTCCAAGAAAAACCTGAAAGGATGATCACCCTTGCGATCAAAGGCATGCTCCCAAAAAATAAATTAGGGCGGGCCATGATCAAAAAATTAAAGGTATATAAAGGCACTCAGCATCCCCACGAACCCCAACAACCCCAGGCCGTGGATTCATAAAAGGAGACACCGTTTTGGAAGATAAAGGAAATACCTACTATGCTACCGGAAAGCGGAAAAACGCCATTGCAAGAATCTGGCTGGAAAGGGGCACGGGCAATGTAACCGTTAACCATCGAGCTGCCGATCAATTTTTCGGACGTGAAACCTTACTGATGATCATTCAACATCCTATTAACATCTCAAACCTTTCCGGACAATTTGATATACGGGCTCAGGTTAAAGGAGGCGGTTCTTCAGGGCAAGCCGGTGCGGTTCAACATGCCATCTCAAAAGCCCTTTTGGCAATTGACCCTGCATTACGGGACCCTTTGAAAAAAGAAGGTTTACTCACAAGAGACTCCAGAGTAAAAGAGAGAAAAAAATACGGGCAGAAGGGGGCTCGAAAACGGTTTCAATTCTCCAAAAGATAATTGGGGGATCCAAACCCATTTTGAGGGAAGGCCCTTTTGGCCTTCCCTTTTTTATTGAAAACCCTTTCTTGAAAATAAAATGGAAACCAAAAATTCAATTCAAAAAACCAATTCACCCTTAAAGGTTGCCATAGTTGGAGCAAGTGGATATACCGGCGTTGAACTTTTAAGACTTCTTTATCGCCACCCCAATGTTGAAATTGCCGCCATCACCTCCGAGCAGAAGGCTGGCCAGCCCATCAAAAAATTTTTCCCTTCCCTGGGGGGCTGCTATTCCTCTTTGAAGTTTGAGGCCTTTCAACCGGAAAAGATTGCAAGCACTTGTTCCTTTATCTTTTTGGCTCTGCCCCACAAAACGGCCATGGATCCCGTGGCCAATCTTCTCAAGGCAGGAAAGCGAATGGTGGATTTAAGTGCCGATTACCGGTTTAACAATCCAGCGGTTTATGAGCAGGTGTACCAACTTCCCCACCGCCATCCCCATCTTCTTGGTGACGCGGTTTATGGACTTCCCGAATTTCACCGAGAAAAGATTCGCAAAGCCCATTTAATTGGAAACCCTGGGTGTTATCCCACAGGCGCCCTCTTGGGTCTATACCCATTGCTCAACCTTAAGCACCTGAAACCAGAGGAGATTTTCATCGATGCCAAATCGGGGGTCTCCGGTGCAGGGAGGTCTCCCAGCCTGGCCTCACATTTTGTAGAAGTGAATGAGGGGTTGGGCCCCTATCAAGTTGGGAAGCATCGGCATGCCCCGGAAATTGAACAAGAAATCACTTCTTTGGCCCAAAAGAAAATCCCCATGACCTTCGTGCCCCATCTAGTTCCCATGAGCCGGGGGATACTTACCACACTATTTGTAAAAATGAACCGGTCGATTTCAACCCAGGATCTCTTTGCTGAGTATCGGGAAGCCTATTCAAACGAGCCTTTTATTTGGCTCCTTCCCGAAGGTGAGTATCCCAATACCCGGCATGTCCTTGGCACCAATGGATGCGAGATCGGTTTAGCCCCTACATCATCCGCCAACTGCTTTACCATTTTTACGGCCATTGATAATCTGGGAAAAGGGGCCGCGGGACAGGCCATTCAAAATATGAACCTCATGATGAACTATCCGGAAACCTTAGGTTTGAGGGATCCAGGTTTTTTTCCATAAAATAGTCCATTCCTTCCGCAAAAAGGGTCATCCAAATGAAAAAAGTAAAAGGTGGAATTACAGCGGTCACAGGATTCTTCGCCTCCGGCCTCCATTGTGGGATTAAATTAAAAAAACAACCCGATTTGGCATTAATTTACTCGGATGTTCCATCTACCGCGGCGGGGGTTTTTACGGCCAACCAATTTCAATCCGCCCCCTTGAAAGTCACCCAAAGACATCTGTCTAAAAAGCATCAACTCCAGGCTGTGGTAATCAACAGCGGAAATGCCAATGCCTTTACCGGCACCAAAGGGCTCAGGGATGCCAACGCCATGGCAGCAGAAACGGCTCGGTCTCTCCATCTAAAAAACGACCGTGTGGGAGTTTCCTCGACGGGTGTAATCAGTGCCCCCCTTCCCTTGGAAAAAATCCTCCTAAACATCTCAGATGCCGTTCGTCACCTCTCTCCAAAAGGGAGCCGGGCAGCCGCTCAGGCCATCATGACCACAGACACCCAAATTAAAGAAACCGCTTACCAAACCAAAATCAACAATAAGGTCATTACTGTTGGAGGAATTGCAAAAGGGAGCGGAATGATCCATCCTAATATGGCCACCATGTTGTGTTTTCTTTCTACCGATATTCGGATTCCCTATAATATACTGCAAAAGGCCTTGCATCAGGCGGTGGAAACCAGTTTTAACTCTATTTCCGTAGATGGTTGTATGAGTCCAAATGATATGGTGCTATGCATGGCAAACGGGAAAAAATCCGTGGGCCCCCTTCAAGGGTCAGGACCTCTTTTCAGAAAATTTTCCGCTCTTTTGCAGAAGGTTTGTACAGACTTGGCGCAAAAAATTGTCAGGGACGGGGAAGGGGCAACCAAATTTGTAGAACTCAGAGTACAGGGAGCCCCTTCTTCTCAATGGGCGAAAAAGGTTGGGACAGCAGTTGCATTGTCCCCTCTGGTCAAAACAGCGTTTTTTGGAGAGGATGCCAATTGGGGCCGCATCCTGTCAGCGGTGGGAAATTGTGGGTTAAAAATATCGGAAAAGCAGGTGGATATTTCCTTTGGGGGGATGCCCTTGGTAAAAAACGGAACCACTAATCCAAGAATTTCAGAAAAAAAAATCAATCAGTATTTAAAAGGGAAAAATATTGTCATCACACTGGACCTCCATACGGGGAAGGGAAAATGGGTAATCTGGACCTGTGATTTTTCTTATGACTATGTGAGGATCAATGCGTCCTATCGGACTTAAAGGATGGGTTCAATCTGAAATTCAGAAAGGAGTCTTTTTATGTTTTTGATTCCGATAAATATTGGATTTTTGCCATATCACGGATACCCTTTCCAATAACCTCCTGCTGAGTTCCACCCAGATAAGTCCCAATATGGCGGATAAAAGCAAAGTCACGAATGGTTCTCCCCAAATCCTCCTGATAGGCTCCAGGGTTTTCACCAAAAGAAGGGGAAGATTGGATGGAAGAGAGCATTTCCTGATAAGCCCTTTCCCTCTCCCCCAATATAAATTGAAGCAAAGCATAATTTCGAATACCTAAACCCAAATCACCCTGGATTTTCTCCCTTTCCGGTCCTGCAGTCTGCACCCCAGGAATTGACACAGTAAAGGGCCCCATTCTTTGATCCTGGGTTTCAAACCATAAAACAAAGCCCAACAGCAATCCAAGGGCCCCAGCGGCCACTGCGGAAGGAAATAAAAACGGTTTCCAGGAAAAACCTCTGGGGCTATCAAATGGAAAATCCTTTAATTTAACTTGGGATTGGATGGGTTTTGGAAAATCTTTGAAGTCCTGAGAGGAAACCTCCTCTTGCAAGGTTTCCCTCATAATCTCCCCGATTCTTACCATTTCTCTTAGGGCAAGGGAGCAGTCCGCGCAGTCTTTAAGATGTTGTTCAACCTTGCGGTGTTCAGCGGGGGACAAAACCCCATCATGGTAACCTGTTAACAAGATCTCAAATGATTCGCAATCTCTTTTATTTTCCATGTTCACTAAAAAAACCTAAGTTCAAGGAAACCTGCCCTGTCTCCCTATATTAAAGATACGATTTTAACCTTTCTCGAAGCCGTTTTCTTGCATAATGCAACCGAGACATCACCGTACCGATAGAACATTCAAAGGTATCCGCAATTTCCTGATAGGAAAGCTCTTCCAATTCTCTGAGAATAATAATGGCCCGCTGGTCTTCGGGTAAAGAATCTAATGCTGCGTGAAGTTCTCCCTTGAGTTCCTGATTAATAGCCTGCCGATCCGGGGAGGCTGTATTTCCGGGAATCTCTTTGATGCTTTCATCATCGATAGAAAAGGTTTGCATCCCTTTGGATTTCCGGCGAAAATCAATCACCGTATTAACTGCAATCCGATACAACCAGGTATAAAAACGAGAGTGACCCTTAAATTGGGGTAAGGATTTATAAGCCTTTAGAAACACCTCCTGGGCTAAATCCAGAGCTTCTTCCCGATGATGGACCATCCCCAATACCACCCCATAAATTCTGCGTTGATACCGCTCCACGAGTGTATTAAAAAGAGAAGATTCCCCTTTTTGAACCTGAATGACCAGTTCTTCATCGGGTGTTTCCATACCGAATGATTTTACCAGGTTAGACGACTCCAGGCACCCTTTTATTCAGGGTAATTAAAGAAAAACAACATGATATGAAAAAATTGAAAAAAAGGCGGGAAATAAGCAGGATGAATATAATTCAAATCACTGAAAGCCAGTGGTTGTGGGAGGGATCTTTTCCTTGAACAATCTGAAAAAAACTTTTTTGAAGTTCAAGTGTAATGGGACCCGGTCTGCCGGAACCGATGGTCCTATTATCCACTTCTCGTATTGGGGTAATTTCAGCCGCAGTCCCGGTAAAAAAAGCCTCGTCCGCCACATAAAGCTCATCTCTTGAAATCCGTTCCTCAAGGACAGGGATTTTCTTTTCCTTGGCAAGCTCTAACACAGAATCTCGTGTAATCCCCTCCAAAATTGAGGTAACTGCGGTGGCCTTTAAAATACCCCTACGAACAATAAATATATTTTCCCCTGGACCTTCCGCAACATACCCATCGGGATCCAGCAGAATGGCTTCGTCAAATCCTGCGGCTTTAATCTCCCTCTTAGCGAGTTGCGAGTTGGCATAATAACCGGTAATTTTTGCCCGTGTCATACTGATATTGACATGATGCCGTGTATAAGAGGAAACCTTAGCCCGGATTCCCTTTTTCAGACCTTCATCCCCCAGGTAAGTTCCCCAAGGCCAGGCAGCGATAGCAACTCGGATAAGGTTTTCCGAAACGTAAAGCCCCATCTCCCCGTAATCAATATAAACCAATGGCCGAATATAACACTCTTGAAGGTGATTCACTCGGACCGTTTCCCGAATCGCATCTTCTATTTCTTTTGGAGAAAAAGGAATTGAGATTTGGGCGATATGAGCCGAGGCAAATAACCGCTCCACATGTTCCTTTAGGCGGAAAATGGCAGGACCTCGTTCACCCTGATAACACCGAATACCTTCGAAAACCCCCAATCCATAATGGAGCGTATGGGTCAAAACATGGACCTTTGCCTCTTTCCAATCCACAAATTGCCCATTCATCCATATCTTTTCGGTTTCCTGAAGCACAAAAATTCCTTTTCTTGAAACCCCAAAACCCCTACAATGGTCTGACTATAACAACCCTTCCAACCCCTGTCAACCTTAATGGATTCAAAGCATTGGGTTGACAGCGCCCTTCTGAAATCGCTACTATATAAAAATAAAAGGAGTTGTTCATGCGTGTTTATATTCCCCAAATCATTCCTATTTTTCCCCTTCCCAATGTGGTTCTTTTCCCAAAAATCCATCTTCCTCTCCATATTTTTGAACCAAGGTATCGGGAAATGGTTCAGGATATTCTAAAAGGAGACCGCCTTCTCGGGATCGCCCTTCTGAAAGAAGGGTGGGAACAAGGGTATTATCAAAATCCGGGGATCCATCCGTTGGGTTGCATCGGCAAACTTATCGGATACCAAGCCTTGGAAGATGGAAGATATAACGTTATTCTTTCGGGTCTAACACGATATAGAATTAAGGAGGAGTTTCACGATAAACCCTACCGACAGGCATGGGTAAAACCCCTGGCCTTTACAGAAAAGACCCCCACTCTGAATCCAAAAAACCGTCATCAAATCGATCGGTTAATCCAAACACATCTAAAAGCAAGGGGGTCTTTCCCTCAATTGGTTACGATGCTTGAAAAGGCGGATGATGAAACCCTGATCCATGCACTCTGCGCATGCCTGACCTTGACGCCTCTTGAAAAACAGTTTCTATTAGAATCAGAGGATATTAATCAGCAAAGTCGCCGTTTATTGGAACTGATTAAAATGAAGGATGATAACGAAAAAAACGAAAAGGAAGTCAAAAGACAACTATTCGAATCCGAGGAGGATCCAGGAATTCTATGAAAATTAAAGTAGGACAAAACGCTCCAGATTTTTCTCTTCCCTCAAATCAGGGTGGAACCGTTCACCTGAAGGATTTTAAAAATAAAAAATCGGTAATTCTTTTCTTCTATCCCAAAGACAATACCCCCGGTTGCACGAAAGAGGCCTGCGGTTTTCGGGATCTTAACGATCAATTCAAAAAAACAGATGCAGTGGTTTTTGGAATAAGTCTGGACTCCATTGAATCTCACCAGAATTTCACAAATAAATACCAATTATCTTTCCCTTTACTCAGCGATAAAGACGCACAAGTCTCCAAAACCTATGGGGTTTATGGCCAAAAAAGTATGTATGGAAAAAAATTCTTTGGAATAAACCGGTCCACTTTTGTCATTAATAAAAAAGGAATAATTGAAGAAATTTACGAAAAAATTAAAGTTGAAACCCACCCAAAAGAGGTCCTGGAGAAATTGAACCAAAATACCTAACATATTGTTTTATTGGCCTTTCTCTTGAATCCCACCGTTCTTTTTCTTCCTTTTTTTTGAAAAAAAATCAAGTTGACTTGGGACATATCCCATTGTATATTAAAAGAAGTTTCTTTTTTTTATCCAAAGGCCTTTTTCGTAAAAAAGGAGGAAGCGATGTCGGTAAAAATTACAGATGAATGTATTGCGTGCGCTGCGTGTCTTCCAGAATGTCCAAATGAGGCGATTTTTGAGACTCGTAGTGCTGCGGAAGCTGCTGGTTATCCCGTCACCGAGGGAGACGGGGTGGGAGACAATATTTATGTCATCACCCACGAGCGATGTACAGAATGTGTGGGACACTTTGATGAGCCTCAATGTGCCGCCGTTTGTCCGGTCCCCGATTGTTGTATTTCAGACCCGGCTTTTCCAGAAACCACGGATGTACTTCTGGAAAGAGCAAGAAGGCTGAACCCAGACAAGGAAATTGATCCTGCAAAAGTTTGGAGTGGCGTTCGCAATTAAGGTTTGAGATGACAGGGCCCAATGCAAAAAACCCCTGTCATCTCTAATCCCTCCCAAACACCATTTCATTTCCGCCCCAAATTCATCATCCCAGGATGATACGTGCATAATCATGAAACGGTTCCCTCATCCCTTTTAAAGGAATTCCTTTCCCTTTTACCTAAAGGAAAAGCACTGGACATTGCTATGGGAGAAGGAAGAAATTCCCTTTTCCTTGCTTCACAAGGTTTTGAGGTGGATGGTTTGGAGCGAAACCCCCATGCCATAGAGGTGTGCCGGCATTTGGCATTGGAGAAAAACCTATCCGTTAACACCCAACAGGTCAATCTTGAAAAAACCACTCTCCCCTCAAACGACTATAATGTGGTCATCTGTTTTTTTTATCTTCAAAGGAATCTGATTCCCCAAATGAAATCAGCCTTAAAAAAGGGGGGGGTTTTGGTTTATGAAACTTTTTTAATCGATCAGCATCTCCGTCACGGGATCCCGAAAAATAGAGAGTATTGCTTTGAACATAACGAACTCTTAGGTCTTTTTGTAGACTTCAGAATCCTCTTCTACCGTGAAGGCCTCCCCGATGAGCAACCCATTCGCGTCAGTTTGATCGCTCAAAAAATTTTTTAAATTGCACACCCGGGAATTTTATGACACAGAAATGTGTGAACTGTCATCAAAAAAAAGGAAAACGCTTTTGTCCGGCCCTTGGGGGAAACATCTGCAGTCCCTGTTGCGGTGAATTTCGGATCACCGTTATTCGTTGCCCTGAAGACTGCATCTACCTGTCCAACCACGAGACATACCAGCGGGGAAAAATTGGACAGTATTTTTCTCAAGAACGCCTAAAGCTATCGGAAACCCTCGAAGGCAAGTTTGGGAAACAGGGAGTGACATTTCTTAACCTTTTGGACATGACCGCTTACGCTTATTTTCACCATCGCCCTTCCGCCCAAGATAGTGAACTCCTTTTGGGTTTAGAATTTGTGAGGCGGTCCTTAAGCCCACTTCATGTTCCTGGCGCCAACCTTTCAGATTTTGGAGAATTTATGAAAAAGGAGGTGGATGTTTTTCTGAAAGACGCTCCCTCTGCCAAAGAAACCTTGGCCGATGTGATAGAAGCCAAAGCATCATTTTTGAAAACTTTTTCTGAAAACCCGATCCTGTCCAACCGGTATCTGAAAGGACTGATCGGTTTCATTGAATCTTTCTTTCCAGATACAGCCCTTCATTTAAAACAAATTCATTTGAAACCTGAGAAAAAGATTATTACCTTAGAAGAGGATGCAGAACACCACAGAAGACCGGAGGATAAAACTAAAAGCGGTTTTTAAAATAGATCAGAAGATCCCGGACAGAAATAACGCCCACGATTTTACCATGTTCGGTCACCGCAAGATGCCGGATACGATGGTCACTCATGAGTTCACTTGCCTCCATTCCGGATTTGTTGATATCAATGGTAATGATGGGCGTACTCATAATGGAATCGACCCGTGTTTTTTTGAGATCCACACCTTCTGCCAATGCCCGGCGAACCAAATCGGTTTCACTAAGAACCCCCACATATTCCTGATCCCGTTCCACCAAAAGGGAACCGATTTTCATATCCCTCATGATCTTTGACGCATCGAAAAGGCTTCCGTCTTCCGGAATTTTTTGGATATGTCGACTCATCAAAACGGCTAATGGGATCATCGGAGCCTCCAAACGGAACCTTATTTTATTCTACCCCCATTCCTTTGTCAAACCAGGGGGTTCCATGCCTCTATTTATTTTGGGCTCATCGTGGAAGTGAGTGGGTAAATTTTGTCATTACCCGCCTGTCCGGCGGGCACTTGCAGGCAGGGGAAATTGGAAATCCAGGCCCTTCCCGTCATTCCCGCGAAGCCTGTCCTCGAATGCCTCTATCGGGGAGCGGGAATCCAGAAGATGTTGATTTTTTGAATCCTGGATTCCTGCCTGCCGGCAGGCGGGCCCGATAAAACCATTCGGGAATGACGAACTGGATTTTGCAGGAACCTCTAATACTTCAAAGGCTTCAACCACAGAATGACTTTGACTTGACCCTTGCCCTGTATGGACCTTAAACACTTTTTAACAATTTTTACCCACTCGATTTCACGAAGACCCTTATTTTGAAACTCCAAAAAAGAGATTTTCTAGTTGACCGGGAAAAGGAGAAACCTTACACTTCATTCTATCTAGGAGATTGTTCATGAAAGAAATGCTTAAAGATGTTTTTTGGGGAATTGCAATTTTGCTGGTGGTGGTGGGAGTCTGGCTGGTGTTGGCCCTTTTAGATAGAAGACTCGACGACGGAACTCAATTTGAACTGCCAACCTGGATGAGAATTTTTGGATAAACCCATTGCAATGGAGGTTCCCGCATTCCTTTTTTCCTCAGTTAAATCCCTGTGAACCTGGATTTCTATTAGGATCGCCATTGAGGGAAGGTTTCTCCTCATATAGAAACCCTCATTTCTATATTTTTTTTCATAAAAATTTTTTTCCAAACGGATTGAAGATTTTTGTTTTTGAATCTCAGTTTTAGAAAAAATGGCGGAGAGAGGGGGATTCGAACCCCCGAGGTAGTTATTAGCCACCTACACGATTTCCAATCGTGCTCCTTCAACCAGCTCGGACATCTCTCCGGAAAATGCGTGGCATTGACGTTTAGCCCATACCTTTAAGCCAACCCTTAACTTCCCGCTGTATAAGTGTCTTGAATTTTAAAATAAAAAATCTTTTTGCCAAAAGCCAACGTGAGTGCCCCAAGGGGGAGTCTTGGCGGAGAGAGAGGGATTCGAACCCCCGATGGAGTTTCCCCCACACCTGATTTCGAGTCAGGCGCCTTCAACCAGCTCGGCCATCTCTCCGCACACTCGGATTAAAATGGGTAATAAAACACTTTAAGAAATAACCGATCTTCGTTCTTCAAAAAATTGCATGATCAGAGTACGGCAATCGTCCTCTAAAACTCCCCCCTCCACCTGAGATTGATGGTTTAACCGAGAATCGCGAAGGATATCGTACAATGACCCTGATGCACCCCCTTTTGGATCCCAACACCCAAAGATGACTTTTCTAACCCGCGCTAAAACCACTCCCCCCGCACACATACAACAGGGCTCCAAGGTTACATACAGTGTGGCATCGTTTAAACGCCATCGCTTTAATACTTGAGAAGCCTGCTGAAGGGCCAAAATTTCCGCATGGGCAACCGGGTTATTTATGGTTTCCCTTAGGTTATGCCCACGGCCTACCACCGTTCCATCCACCACCACAATGGCTCCCACAGGGACTTCCCCTTTTTGGTAAGCCTTTCGGGCCTCCTCCAAAGCAAGCCTCATAAAGTGGTCATCAGTCAAATGAATCTTATCCCTCCCCGCATCCTTTATCAAAAAAAACAATAATTTTTTAATCCCCTTTTAACACGAAGGGAGGAATATAGCATAGATCCCTTGATTTTGCCAAGGTTCTCAACATCGATTTAATAAGGAAGGCATGCTGAATAGAGGAGAAAAATGGTTGAAGAAAAAAGAAAACCAAAAAATCAATAGTGAACCTTAATCAATGAAGCCGCTTTGATTGCTAAATCACGGGCAGCAAATGGGTCGGGCCCGGGGGCCAGGACCACCCCCAATCTCCTTTTCGGCTTGCAGTCCGGCTTCCCAAAAATTCTGACCTGAACCCCGGTCATGGCCAGGGCATCGGAAATGTCGTAGGAAGGAGCCACGGCTTCCTGGTCGGCGAGGATAACCGCCGATCCACCGGAAGTCCTCAGCACAGGATCATGAACCGAAAATCCTAAAATGGCCCGTACATGAAGGGCAAACTCAGAGAGATCTTGGGTAATCAGGGTGACCAAACCCGTATCGTGGGGCCTTGGAGAAACCTCCGAGAAAAAAACCTCATGACCCTGAATAAATAGCTCCACACCAAAAATGCCAACCCCCCCCCCAACTCCTGAGTCACCAGGGCTGCAATCTCTTGTGCCCGGCCAAGCACAACAGTCGGCATGGGGTGGGGCTGCCACGAATAACGGTAATCTCCATCGACCTGGGTATGTCCCACCGGAGGGCAAAAAAAGGTTCCGTTTTTGGCCCGAACCGTCAACAGGGTAATCTCATAATCAAATGAAATAAAAGCCTCTAAAATGACCTTTTGTTTCTTCCCTCATCCCGCATCCATAGCATAATTCCATGCGTTCAGAAAATCCCCCGAAGTTCTGATCACAGACTGGCCCTTTCCGGAAGAAGACATCACTGGTTTCATCACACAGGGAAAACCTAAATCCTTCCCGGCTTTCTCCAAGTCTTCAGGATCCTCAATGAACCGGTACCGGCTGGTTGGAATTCTTAATTCTTCTGCAGCGAGCCGCCGTATCCCTTCCCGGTCCATGGTTAAACGAGTTGCCCGTGCGGTAGGAATCACTGTATAGGAATTTTCGATTTTAAGAAGAACATCCGTTGCGATGGCTTCAATTTCTGGAACGATCAGGGTGGGGTTTTCTTTCCTAATGACCAACTCTAGTTGCTGTGGATCCAGCATGTTAATTACATGAGAACGGTGAGCAACCTGCATGGCAGGAGCGTTGGGATATCGGTCAACAGCAATCACTTCTACCCCAAGTCGCTGCGCTTCGAGGGCCACTTCCTTCCCAAGCTCGCCGGAGCCCAACAACATCAGTCGAACGGAAAGGTCAGAACAGGGAGTTCTCAAAATCATCTCTTTGTCCCATTTTGAAGGGCAGACCTAAAGAAAAGAACCACAGACTAACCCTCCTCCAACGCTCTTTGCAGTTAGGCCTCCACACACCGGAACCCCGCATAGACATAAGGATAGGTTTCCCGAAACCAATTACGGAATGACCTCCGCATCAATCGGGATTCAGTTTGCCAGGAAGCCCCTTTCAACACAAAATGAACATCATCAAAAAACCGGGATGAATAACGGGGATAAAAAGAAAAGGGTTTAAACCCTTCAAAGGGTCGAAATGGAGTGGAAGTCCATTCCCAACCATTTCCCAGAAGCTGGGAAACATTAAAAGCACTATCCAGCTCCGGGGTGGCCGAAACGGGAACGGGGTCCCAACGCCGAAAGTCAATTTCTCCAATTCCCATATCGGAAGGAGGTTTAGTTCCCCACGGATAAGGCCGCTCCCGCCCATCAGGGGTTCCATAAGCCGCCCGATGATATTGTGCCTCAGTCGGTAAATATTTTCTTACCCATTGTGCATAGGCGGTTGCTTCCTGATGGGTAACATAAACCGGCCAGTCTAAGGGAAGGGGAACCTCCCCAAACACGGTACGGCAAAACCACTTTCCTTTGCGATCAACCCAAAAAAGAGGAGGGTTTACTCCTTCCTTGACAAACTCCAAGAACTGGCCATTGGTCACTTTATACTTTTCTATTGCAAAGGGGGGAACCATGACTTGGTGCTCACCAAATTCATTATCCCACCCGAAGCCATTTCCTGGGTTTTTTCCTAAGGTGGCAAACCCACCAGGGATGTGGATCATAGAATGATTGGCGGAAAACCCCTCCAACTTTTTAGGTAAATAGGACAGGGTTTTTTGGTCATTGGACAAATGATGGAGAATATAGGTTAAGGTTTCAAAATGCATCAACCGGTGCTCAAGGGCTACCTGTAGTTTCACCTCTGAGATATCTTTAATATTCTCATCAATAATCCGGCGAACCTCTTTATTGTATTGGCGGACCTCAGGAACAGATGGCCATTCCGATGACCGATCTTGAGGAAGCTGACCCGGAGGAGGATCAATCCCAAAGGCAAAGAGTTCATCTAATTCCGGCTGTGAGGATTTTAAACCAAGATCTTCATAACAGACCATATTCCAATCAAAGGCTTCCAAATGTCCCAAATAAAAAATAAAACGATGACGTTCTGGAACGGGTCGTTCATAAAAAGAGTCCGGGCAGATTAAAGAAAAAAAACCATCCGTATAGGAACGTGCACTTAAAAAAGATCTTTGAACTTCTTTACGGGTCTCTTTAAAATCCATTAGACAACACCTCAAGGTAAAAAAATAATGATGGTTCCTTCTCCTGGCTGGGGGGCGCTTTTAAAGGTTTTAACGTTACAATGAAGCCAAACAAAATGTCAACCCAAGGCCTTTTTCTATGAGAAAAACCCTCTACCCTGTACCGGTTTTCCTTTAAAAAAAGGACCATTCAAATATTTTCCTCGATTGACATCTCCTCCAAAGGACGGTACGCTTAAACACCATTGAGTGGAAGCCCCTCTCAATCAAGTTCCCCATCCTCCTCAAAACCATTGAACTAGAAAAAAGGATTCAAACCATGCGATTTGAAACAAAAGCCATTCATATCGGGGAAGAACCGAATCTTAAACCGGGGGGGTTCGGCGATGTGGTTGCCCCCATTCATCTTTCATCGACCTACGCACGAAAAGAGGTTGAAAAGCCCACGGGGGGTTATGAATATTCCAGGGCACGGAATCCTACACGGGAGGCTCTTGAAAAAAAATTAGCCAGTCTCGAGAATGCGAAATTCGGTTTAGCCTGTGCATCAGGAATGGCGGCTGAAACCATTGTGGCACTCTCCTTATTAAAATCTGGGGACCATGTTATTGCCTTTGATGACCTTTATGGGGGAACCAAACGGTTATTTAATAAACTCCTGGCAACCCACTTCAACATTTCTTTCAGCTATATTGATCTTAGAAAAATGGAAGCCCTGGCAAAGGCAATTAAAAAGAATACTAAATTAATCTGGATAGAAACCCCCACCAACCCTTTACTAAAACTCTGTGACATTCAATCCATTTCCAAAACCGCCAAAAGGAACAACCTCAGGCTCGTAGTCGACAACACCTTCATGTCTCCTTATTTTCAGCAACCCTTGAAGATGGGAGCTGATATAGTGGTCCATAGCACAACCAAATACCTGAATGGACACAGCGATTCAGTGGGAGGCGCCATTATGAGCTCCCATCCAACCCTCCATGCCCAATTAAAATATATTCAAACCGCAACGGGAGGCATCCTCTCCCCTTTTGACAGTTTTTTGGTCCTCAGGGGAATAAAGACCTTAGCGGTCCGCATGAAAAAACACGAAGATAACGCACTTCAAATTGCAGGTTTCCTGCAAACCCATTCAAAAGTAAAAACGGTCCATTATCCAGGATTACCCATTCACCCCCAGTATGCTTTGGCCCAAAAGCAAATGTCGGGTTTCGGGGGAATGCTTTCCTTTGAGCTAAAAGGAAACTTTCAAAAAGCTAAAAAATTTCTCGAAAATTTAAAAATTTTTTCTTTGGGTGAAAGTTTGGGAGGGGTTGAATCTCTCATCGAACACCCGGGAAAAATGACCCATTCCGCTCTTCCCAGGGAAGAAAAAAGAAAACTAGGGATTTCCGATTCCCTCATCAGAGTTTCGGTAGGAATAGAAGACATTCACGATTTAATTCACGACTTAAATAACGCTTTTCAAAAAGTCTAAAAAACCTTTTTTCCTATTTTCGTGAGGATTTGACATTTTCTTTGAGCTCTTGAATATTTTTATCCATTTCGGTTATTTTTTTAATCATTCCTAATGCCTTTTTATCCTCTAGGTCCAAAGATTTAGAATGACGCCGCATCAAAAAATAGACCCTTCCCCCCAATTCAGCAAAAGATTTCTGTAGTTTCATCTGGTTCAAATATACCTGGGACTGAAACCCCGCCTGTTTACCCAGAGAAATGGTTTTCTCTGCGGCTTTCTCAGTCCCTTTTTCAATCACTTTCATAGCCGCCTGTAGTTCTTTTTTGGTTTTCCCCCAAACGGAATCGAGATCATCCAGTTTCCTTTTTCCTGTTTGAAGCAGCTCTTTCGCCTTCTTTTTCATATCCCAATGCTCTGGCTCAGACGGTTTTTCCTCTTTTTTCATTCCACCCTCCTCAGCATAATAGCTGTAAAATGTTCGTCAAACGATGATACTCAATTCCCTTTTAAAAGCATCTCGCCCAATTCCTGCAATCGGTTGAAATAATCCCTTCCCTCCCCTTCCAATTCCGGAAGAAGGGTATCTAATTCACTCACGCAATTTTTTAGGATTTCAATACGATGGGAATGCAATTTTGTGTCGGCTAAAAAATCTCGAACGCACCCTGTAATCACCGAATCTAAGGTCATCAGCTCGCCCTCATGAGGCCCTGTTCCACCCGGCCAGGGGGCCTCACAGTACTTTTCCCAAATAGGTATTAACCTCTCCATAGATAATGTTAAAGTTACACCTACCCCCAAATCTTTGTCAATCAGGGACCTTTCAGTAATATTTTCTCCCCAATCATCGTGTTATCCACCCATCATCTAAGAATTTCAACAATTTTATCCAAGGATCCTTCTTAATGGGACAGTACCTCAATATTTTATAACGTATTGAATTATTTAGTTAAAACTAAACAACCCCTTAATTTATCCAACCTGGTGTATTTCAATGGAATAGAATCCACCTATAAACTGTTTATTAACCATATCTTAGACAAATGAAACACAGGAGCTTTTTGTGAAAGATGAAAACCGTAGGGTGAAATTTGAAGCTCAGGTCATTATTTATCAAAATGATTTAAAAGCCTTTGCCCAAACTTTAGCAGGCAATTGGACTGAATCCAAAGATTTAGTTCAGGATACCCTTTTGAGGGCGTTCGTATTTTTTGATAGGTTTGAACCGGAAACACAATTAAAAGCATGGCTTTTTACCCTGATGAAAAATATTTATATTAGCCAATACCGCAAAAAAATCCGGGAAGCCCTATTCCATTCCACCTTACATTGGAGCACAACACCTCAAACCCCAGAGGCAATGATCTTGAGGCATGATATCCAGACAGCAATCCAAACTTTGCCCGGCCGTTTTCGCACTTTGATCATTCTTAAAGACCTTAATGGGTATGGGTGTAGAGAAATTGCGCTGATGTTGGATTGTCCAATCGGTTCAGTAATGTCTGGTCTATCCAGAGGACGAAGTCGGTTACGGAATTCTTTAACCTCCTATAGGAAAGAAAAATGAATTGGCTTTCTAATAAGACGTTCGAGCGGAAATTTCTGGAAAGGGAAGAAAAACCTCTCTCACTTTAACAACTCTTCCATCAGAGCCATGGTAACACTGTGGTCTTGAGGGTTCAGGTTTCCAAACTCAATACCCCAGGCTGTCATAGAACCCACGTTCCTTTTCCAGGCCACATTGCCCCATAAAGTCTCCGCAACTGTTTTACCTCCATTACCCTCTAAATACAATGTAATTTCTACCTGTCCCTCAAAATCTTCCTTTGTATAAATAGCCACCCCGCCATAGCTGAAATTAATAATGTAGGCTTCTATCGGTGTACTTTGTGTGGGTGTTTTAAGGGATGCCAGGGCAATGTAGCTGATCCGCTTAAATGTCCTTGGTGTTTTCTTAAGCATTTTTTCATTTCAATACGATTTTGGAAAAAAGTCAAATTTAAAATGAACACCGTTAAGAAGGTAAAAAAACTAAATAATTTTTTACAAGGAATGAATATTGAAATCCTAAAAAAATAAAAATTCCAAATGTTGTGGATCAAGATTTAAGATTCTTTTTAAATTTTTTAAAAAAAAGGGTCTATTTAAATCCTCTCCCTTCTTATTGTCCACAAAATTTGTGGAAAAGACTGTTGAAAACTTCAAAAAAATTGAATAAAACTGACATTTGATCGAGGGGAAAGACCAGATTGCCTAAATTTTAGGCGTTTATTTATCATTAAAAACAATATGTTATTAAATTCTCACTTTTAATTTCCCAATCGAACCTACATGAAACGGAGTTATCCACCTTTTTTTCCACACTGACTTGTTGCATGATAAAAATCAGATACAAGATATTGGGTTTTTTTTAAAAAATTTAAATTTTTGTACATAAAATTACTTATTAAATATTGGCCTAATACGCCATTTTTATTCCCCTCTCCCAAGAGATTCTTAAAACCGATTCCATGGGTTAACTACGACCTTTTTCCTCAAGGTATACCCAAATAAAAAGGAATCAATAAAAACACTACTCTTTGAAAAGATTCCTTTTTAAGCCTTTAAGACCACTATAGCCTATATTAGAACCCTTGTTGACGGCTTAAATTTGAGAGGTATACTTAAAAATTATAAATTAACCATTAGATTATTTTTGTATTAAATTGGATATAAAATGATATATGCCAAGGTTTTGGGAAGACTCGTTAATTCAATTATTTTGAGTATGTTTTTCGCTTCAAGCCTTTATGGTGAACCCCCTCAGGATACCCCCCCGCTTCTTGAGAAGGTTACCCTTGTCACCGCAGAGGAGGCATGGAATTTGATGCAAAAAGGAGTATCAATCTTTGATGTGTGGGTATCTCATGAATATGTGGAAGAACATATCAAGGGTGCAGTTTCCATTCCCTATAAAGAAAAAAGCAAAAAACGAACCAACTATGATCCAAATTTAGACCGGTTTGATCTTTCTAAGCTACCTCATAAAACAACACCCATTATTTTTTACTGCAATGCCGGAAAATGCTGGAAAAGCTATAAAGCAAGCAAAGCCGCCGTAGAGGCTGGATACACCAACGTCTATTGGCTTCGAGGCGGAATTCCCCAGTGGAAGAAGAAAAACCTTCCTGTGGAATAGTTCTGGACACTTCTTATCCAAATGAAAGACTTGAGTATTAAAAAACGTTTATATATTGGGGCCATGTTAATGGTTTTTGCCATGTTATTCCTTCTAGGCCTGAATTTATTCAACATGTTGCGGGCATCCTATTCCTTAGAGACGGTTTATGAAGCTCATGTCGTTCCCACCTTTGCCTTGCTTGAGATGGACCGGCAAATTAAGGAAATTAGGTTTAGACTGGCGGAGCATGTGATCAATCAATTGCCTGCAGTGGGAAATAGAAATCAGCTGAAGGAAGCGAGAAAAGAAATTAAACAGGCTTGGGATTTATTTAAAAATAAAAACACCAACCGGAAACTTCAAATTGGAGAAAATGAAAAAACCCTCATTGCCGCTATTGATGAAAATCTTTTTAAAGCGGAGAGCCTATTTGACCGATTGGATGGGATTTATTCCCTGTATGAGCAGGAAGGGGCTTTTTTTCTATTGGAGGATGAGTGGCCTTATGTAATCCATCAGGGGTTGCTAAAACCCATTTCACAACTGCTTCCTATACAACAAGGCAACGTTAAGAATATCTACCAAAAAAATACCGCACAGTGGAATTCCATGGTGATGGTTGCTGTCGTTTTTTCAAGTCTTTTCATAATGGCTTTGACCCTGCTGACCGCCAAGCTGGTTTCGGCCTTTACAGGCCCTTTGGGTATGGCTGTTGAGATCACGGGCCGAATTGCCGAAGGGGAGATGGATACCCCGATACACGTACAATCCCGTGATGAAATTGGGAAGCTGTTGGAATCCTTTTCCCATATGCGGGATCAAGTACGTTCCCGCCAACAACGGTTGGAAACCATCTTGAATACCGCTGCTGAGGGGATCATCACCTTCGACTCCACAGGAATGATCGAGAGTTTTAATCAGGCCTCTGAAAAACTGTTTGGCTACCATCAAAAAGAAGCGCTTGGAAAAGATATCGGTCATCTGATCCTACCCCTGGACAAGTCAAAAAGGGGCGAAGGTGAACTGGGGCACTTTCTGTCTTCTGATCTTCGAAATTCAATCAAAAACGGTGATGAAATTCTCGGAAAGCGCAAAGATAAAACCTTATTCCCCATGGATCTGAAGGTCAGCTCAATGGTGCTTCAAGAAAAGCCCTTATTCACCGTACTCATATCAAATATCACAGAGCGAAAGCAGGCCCTTGAAGCATGGGAGCAGGCTAAAGGGAAATTAGAGGCTCGTGTGGCGGAACGTACCGCGGAAATCTTTAAAACAACCGAAAAATTGATGGCAGAAATCTCGGAACGGAAGCAAGTTGAAAAAGCCTTAGAGGAACAGGCCATCCGTGATCCTCTTACCGGACTGTATAATCGTCGGTTTTACAACACCCGCATCGCCGAGGAAATTTCCCGGGCAAAACGCAATGGAAAAATGATGGCGGTTATGATCTGTGATCTGGACCGTTTTAAGTCGATAAACGAAACCCATGGTCATCATAGAGGGGACGAGGTGTTAACCGCCATCGCCAACATTATTTCAAATTCCATTCGCGGAGCGGATTTAGCCTTTCGATTGGGGGGAGATGAATTCATAGTGGTCTTGCCGGATGGTAGCCGCGATGGATTGCTCGTGGTTGCGGAGCGCATTCAAAAGCGTGTTTCCCAACTCCGGGAAAAAGACCATTCGGAAGTGGGCATGAGCATTGGAGCAGCCCTGTACCCGGAACATGGAAACGATCCCGAGGAGTTGGTTCGTCTCGCTGACCGAGCATTATACATCGCAAAAAAAGGAGGAGACAAGATTCACATCGGGGAAGAAGAATATAGGCTAGATGATCAAACCATTCAAGTGGTGTTTCAACCCGTAGTCGAAGTACGCTTAGACAAGGTCATGGGCTATGAAGCTTTAAGCCGAGACCCTCAAGGGAAGTACAGCATCTTGACCCTTTTCAGAAGGTATCATGCCATTGGTCAACTCCATGAGTTAAAATGCCTTTGCTTTCGTTTGCAGATGAAGGCCGCCCAAGAAGCTGGACTGGAGAGACTGTTTCTCAATGTGGACTTTAATGTATTAAAGGTCCTTGACGTTCCGCCCAAGCCCACCGAGATGGAAGTGGTTTTGGAGATTTCGGAAAGTGAGGCATTGGATGACGTGGAGGATCATCTGAAAGTAGCCCAAAAATGGAGAAACGAGGGGTATAAATTCGCCATGGATGATTTTGGTGCCGGCTTTATTTCCCTGCCTTTTATCGCCCGGTTGGTACCGGATTACATTAAACTGGACCGCGCCACAGTGTTGCAAGCCGTATCATCCGTTAAGTTCAAAGCGGTCTTGAAGGACTTAATCCACGCTTTGAGGAAAACCTCAACGGATGGAATTATTGCGGAGGGGATTGAAACAAAGGAGGAACTTGCAGTGATTAGGGCCATGGGCGTTTATATGGTACAGGGATATCTCTTTGGAAAACCGCAAGTGTTAAAGGAAGCCTCTCCTGCTACTGCTAAAATCGATCAGAATATCTAAGTACTCCACAAAATACCGATTCAAACCAATGGCAGATAATCCATTTCTTGTTTTATGCCTCACTCTTTTTTCTTTGTCCTACCCCCTATGGGGTCGACATCCTCGACTGCTAACCCAGAAGGGGGTTCAATTGATTTTATTTTAGCGCTGGTGCGCCCAGAGGGATTTGAACCCCCGGCCTACAGATTCGTAGTCTGCCGCTCTATCCAGCTGAGCTATGGGCGCGTGTCGGTTTCGGTCGGAATGGCCCCTTTTAATAAAATCCGGTATTGGTCATGCTGAAAAGGGTGAATCGTAGGAAACATAGAAAAAAGCCATCCATCAAAAATAGGTTTTCCATCTTCAAAGATGTTGACATGTACAGCGGGGTTACTCAAATCGTTTGATGCAGAGGTAAAGGTGGATTCCTGTATTTTTAAATCCGGCAAAAAATCCCCTACCTGAACGGTGAGTTTTGAATCGGGAACTACCAATCGCTTATTTAAATTAACAACGAATTCTTTACTCTTATTTTTAACCTTATCATCCACCATCAGTCGGACCGCTTTCCATTTTCCTTGGACCTCTTTTGGAACCACGGTGGGACTATTCCCTTGAAGGGGAGGAACCATCGGCTCCATTCCCTGGGTTAAAGGAGGATGATCAGATGGCAGGGATGGAGTTTGGGAAGGAGGGGACGGTGCCTCGGCTACCCCTTTTTGTTTTTCTTCCTTTGGATTACACCCCATGGTGAAGAAGAAAACCCCCAAAACAATTATCCCAAGGGTTTGATGAAAATTTTTGATGGGATGTGCCATTTTTCTCTTGTGACCTCAAAGAAATTAAATAAAAAATCCATTCTAAACCAAACTGCGAACTATTGTAAATATAAAAGGATTTTTCATCTTGATGCCTCAACCAAAAAGAATTTTCTGTTTTTTCAAATCTTTTCTTCTCTTCCAGGTGAATATCCCATAGCCTACTAATAACAATAGGGTGAGGGTAGATATAGATCCCCCAATTCTAAAGCTGAAAGGGTCATAGATAAATTCAATCCGGTGTTCCCCCTTCTCAAGGAAAATGCTTCTTAAAGCATAATTAGCCTTTAACACTTTTTTCTCTACCCCATTATCAAAAGCCTTCCACCCGGGGAAAAAGATCTCTGATAAGACCAAAAATCCCGGGTGATCCAATTGAACTTTAAGATGAATGCGGTTCGGTTGGTGGGAGGTAATGGTAACCTCTTGGAACTTTCCGGAATGCCTTAACTCCTCAAATGGAATCTCCAAAATGACTGTTTCCTTCGGGTTCAACTGCCTCAGGGCATTCAATATTTGATCCTCCCCGGACACCACTATGGCATTGGGGACCATAAAAGCACGGGGAAAGGCTTTTAGATTTTCATAGATGAAAACCTCCTTTTCCTTCGACCTCTCTTTAGGGGGATAGACAGAATGATGAACCAACAGGAAACCAGAAAGGCTAATCTCATTGCCAGTGATAATAAATCGCGCATTTAAGAGGTCTAAAAGGTGTCTATTTTTAATGGCTTCTAGAGGATAAAGCGGCATATCTGCAATAGAAGGTTTGAAGTCAGGCGCTTCCCAAATGAGGCCGTAGAACCTCGCATAATGATTTAAGATGGCTGATGAATACCCCCCCAAATTCTCAATGTGTGACCTTCCTCCAATATGCTTGAAAAGGTCCCCGGCTTGATCGAGAACCCGAAATTTTCCTTCCATTTGTTCAAGAAAGGTGACTGAGTGGGTCTTTTTAAAATATCGCGCAGGGTCCACGGTTTTAATTAATGGCATTCCATGGAACCACAGGTCAAATAAAATGACCGCAACCAAAACGGGTTTTCCCATGGTTTGGAACCAGAGGGGAAACATCTTGGGTTTTATTTTTTTTAGTAACAACAAAATAGAAACCAGAACCAAAAGATAAAATAAAAACATACTGGGAATATTGATTTTTAAATAAACAAACAAGAAAAACCCCAACCCGCTGATCATAGCAAGGGCAAATAAAAACTTTTTTTGAATGCCCCTTACTTTTTCATCCTTTGGTTCTAAAAGAGACTGGGCCCCGTACCCCGCCAATATCGAAAGGGCAAGGGCAAAAAACCAAAACATTCTCGGGGGAGTTTTAAAAAGACCGAACCCCGGAAAATAATTATGAAACAAAGGATAAAGGGGGGTGTACCGGCCCATGGCAAAAAGGAGGGAAAAAATGGAAACACCAGCCCAAAACAGCACATTGGGATTTCTTCTATAAACGCAAATGGAGAAAATGGATAAAATGAGTGGTAATACCCCCACATAAAGAGTCGTCTCAAGGAGCATGTTGAGGTCTCCTTGATAATCGAGGGGAGTCCCCAAATTGTATGGAAACAGCAGGCGGATCAGATGCTCGGGGACCATGTGAATTCCGGAGCGTTTAAAATGCAAACCCTCTGAGCGTAACCAATAAGGAATCCCCTCTATCATGGGAAAAAGTTGAACCGCTGACAGGGCAAGGGCGGTTAACCCCGATAGAAAAAAAAGGGATACCACTTGAATGGCCTGGATTCTTAATCCCTGGTATAGAATCTGAAATACCCTGAAAAAAAGGTAAAGGACCAGAAAAAAGGAAAGATAAAAAATCATTTGAACATGGCCCGCAAGAAACGAAAACCCCAGGACCAGCCCGGTTAGAAACGAATACCCAACACTTTTCCGTTGAATGGTTAATTCAAGGAATAGAAAGGCAAATGGAGCCCAGGCGGCTTGGGTCAAATGGGGAAGGTGTCCCGAGAAAACACTGGCTACAAACCGGAGGCTAAACATTAACGTTAAGGCAGAGACAAAAGAGGAGAAGGGAGAGAGGCCCCAAGCCCCCATTAAAAAATAAAGCCCAATTCCTGCCACTAAAGAAGTGAAAAGAAACGAAAACCCAAAAACAAAATCTGTCGGAAAAAGATAAAACAAAAACTGAAAAGGGTAGAAAAGGGTATCCTGCCCGTGCCCCAAAAAAGGCCTTCCCCCAAAGGAGAATGGATCCCAAAGAGGAAGTTCCCCCGTCTTTTTCAAAAATTCAGAGGCGAAAAATTTATCAAAGCTGAAATTCAAAACCGTGTCGATTCCAAACAGCATCTGACGAGGGTTTAATAACACACGCCAGAAAAAAATAAGGGCTAATAAAACCAAACTCCAAACATAAAAACCGTGCGCAGAAAAGGAAAAACCCAAAAAACGAAATTTATTTTCGGAAGGACTGGGGAGGTTGGATGGTTTCATTTTATTTTCTATTGAACTTAAAAATGGATAAGGTTTTTTTATATTTTTTGAATATTGAAGCGGGTTGCTTTGTATGGGTTTTCTACCGCCAGAGAGCCCCATTTACTCGGTCACCTTCCAAATGATTAGGAATTTATGGATAGATTTCCAAGATTAAAAAAGGTATTGTAACATAAGCTTTTTATGATTGGTAAAAGGTAAATTCAAATCCCAATGTTGTATAAATTTCAAAATTTTACGTTCAGAAAAAAATGACCCACCCCCCCCCTGTAACTCTTGTCGAGGTGGCTATCCCCCTCCGTATCTCAAGGCCGTTTCATTATACCGTTCCGCCACAATTAACGGGACAAATAAAAAAAGGGGTGGGCGTTCGGGTGCCCTTTGGGCGCAAGGAGGTAACGGGTTTTGTGGTGGGTTTTCCCAAAGATTCCCCTATCAAGGACCTCAAAGAGATTCAATCCATTCTTGGTGACGTCCCTTTTTTTAATGAAGAGCTTTTAGCGCTTTTTTTATGGGTCTCCTCCTATTATTGTGCCCCTTTAGGCCAGGTTTTAAAAACAGCCCTCCCTTCCTTGGCTCAGGCTGGGACTGTACAAGATCGGTGGTTTGAATTAATTTTGAATCACGAAAACCAAATTAACTCCCTCTTCCCCCCTAGAAAAAAGACGGATCGTCAGACCGAACTTCTTCATTTTCTCCTTGAACTCCAAAATCCTTTCTCTGTGGATGATATGTTGTCCTCAGGATTTTCCAGATCTACTTTAAACGCTTTGGTTCGAAAAGGCCTTGTCAAACCCGTAAAACCCACGGGATCACTATTTCCCGCAAAAACAGTCTCCCCACTGCTGACCCAAAAGAAGAGCGCTTCCCTAAATCCCGATTTGGGAGAAAACCCTTCCCCAACAAAACCAGTCCAAGATATCCCGGTTCCCTCTCAAGAGCAGCAAAAGGCAATTGATGAAATTAAGAAAGCCATTCTTAAAGGAGGCTTCAACCCCTTTCTTTTAGAAGGAATTACCGGAAGCGGAAAAACCGAGGTTTACATCCATGCCATCCAGGCCACCCTTCAGCAAGGCAAAAAAGCTCTTTTTTTGGTTCCAGAGATTGCACTGACCACCCAATTGATTGAACGGTTGCGGTCCAGGTTAGGGGAACCGGTGGCTATTTTTCACAGTGGCCTCTCACCCCGGGAGCGTCGCCACGCCTGGAGTGGAATCCAAACAGGGGAGTTTCGGGTGGCCCTTGGGGTTCGTTCGGCGGTCTTTGCCCCCTTTTCTCCACTAGGTTTAATCGTTATTGATGAAGAGCAAGACGCTTCCTATAAACAGGGTGAAGGCCTTCGCTATCATGCTCGCGATGTTGCCTTGATGCGGGCAAAAAAAACCGGGTCCGTGGTCATCTTGGGTTCGGCCACCCCTTCATTGGAAACCTACCAAAATAGTCAACTGGGGAAATATGGACATCTTTATTTAACTCATAGAGTTGATCATCGCCCCCTCCCGAAATTTCAAATCATTGACCTCCGGGATCACTCCCAAGACGATGCACTTCTGTCTCCCCCTCTCTTAAAAGCAATCAATGACCGCTTGGAAGCTGGGGAACAAATTCTTCTTTTTCTCAACCGGAGAGGTTTTCGGCCCGGCCTTCTTTGCAGAGATTGCGGCCATACCCTCCGCTGTCCCAACTGCAGTGTGGGATTAACTCTATATAAAAAAGGAACGGTGCTCTGCCATTATTGTGATTTCGAAACCCAGCCACCGGAGGGTTGTCCCGAGTGTCATGGAATTCGTTGGGGAGGAGTTCGCGGAGGAACGGAAAAGTTAGAAGAAGAGGTTCGTCTCAATTTTCCCAAAGCCAAAACGGTCCGAATGGACCGGGACACGACCCGGAGAAAAAATGCCCATGGTGACATTTTGAAACAAATGGCTGATAGGCGGTGCGACATTCTTATTGGGACACAGATGATCGCCAAAGGCCATGACCTTCCTGGGATCACACTGGTGGGAATCGTATTAGCGGATGTAGGACTCACTCTTCCTGATTTTAGAGCCTCCGAACGTTTGTTTCAGGTGGTCACCCAAGTGGCCGGCCGTTGCGGGCGTGGGTCCCAGCCTGGAGAAGTCATTATTCAAACCTTTAATCCTAAGGAAACCACCCTTCTCTTTGCCGCAAATCACCAGATCGAACCCTTTTACCAACAGGAACTTGGAAACAGGAAGGTGGCCCTATTTCCCCCCTATTGCCGTCTTGCTTTACTGGTTTTTCAAGGAAATCGAGAGGAGGGGGCCTACAATGGGTCCGTCACCGTTAAACAAATTGCCATCAACATTCAAAACGCTTATCCAGTGCTCCCAAAACATGGAATTGAAATTTTGGGCCCGGTCCCCGCTCCCATTGGCAAAATTCGAGGAAAATATCGATTCCAGCTATTAATCAAGGCAAAGAGGGCAGGAGATTTACAACAATTTTTGAAAAAAATACTGAATGAAGCCCAACTCAAACCCCCTGCTCAAGGGGTGGAATTTTTTGTGGATGTTGATCCACAATCCTTTCTTTAAGGTGGCTTTTAAAAATCAAAAGGACGGCAAATAGAAACGGGATGGGTTAGGGAGCGGATTGGACAACGCTTGGCTAGAAAAATGGAAAACGGGGCTATCCGATAATAATTCCGGCACAAAAAAGCCCCATTGAAACCCATAAACCCAGATTTAAAAATTTTTCTTTTTTCATAGGAAAAACCTTTCGGTTAGTTAATCTTGCAAAAACCTTACCTTCCCGCTTCAAGGTTAGGTTAATAAAATTTTCATAAAATTCAATTAGTTACAAAAATAAAGGTAGGAAGGTTAAAAAAAATTTGACTAAAAAATGCTTGAGAGTAACAAAAATTGTCAAAAGAAATAGGAATCGAATAGGAAGGCTTAATGAAAAAAGTTGGTACCGAAGGGGGGGCGCCCCCTTCAAAAACCCTTTGAAGTAAAAGTGTAAAAGGCCTGCAAAAATCTAACAAAGAAGAAAAGGAATTTATGTTGGTGCCGAAGGGGGGATTTGAACCCCCATGGGTTTCCCCACACGCCCCTCAAACGTGCGTGTCTACCAGTTCCACCACTTCGGCACGGAGGCATCTTATAAAAGACACCGGGAAATTGTCAACTGAAAAGGGACTATATCCAAATGAACCACCTTTCCTTTTTATCCCCAAAGCCTGTATTTTTCATTTTACCATTTTAAAAAATTGGGCGGGGAAACACATATTTTTTACCGGATTAACATTCGGCCTCACCATTATCTGCGTTTACCCAAGACCCCTATTTTTTCCATTTTTTGATCACGCGTTGACATAATTTCAAGGTTTCAGATAAAATCCTATCTTTTAAAGGTTTTTGAACATTGGTGTTTCCTGAATGAAAATCAATGAAATTTATAGGAGCATACAGGGGGAATCCACCCACATGGGACGCCCGTGTATTTTTGTTCGAACAACGGGTTGTGATCTTCGTTGTTCATGGTGCGATACCGCTTATGCTTTTTACGAAGGCCGGGAGATGACCATTGACCAAGTAATGCAACAGGTGGAACACTTGGGAAGTTCTTTGGTTGAAATTACAGGGGGAGAACCCTTGCTGCAAGAAGAGATCTACCCCTTAACCACACGGCTTCTGGACAGCGGTTTTGAAGTTTTAGTTGAAACCAACGGAGCTCATCCGATTGAGTCCATGGATAAAAGGGCCAAGATAATTTTAGATTTGAAATGCCCCGGGAGCGGAATGAGCGAAAGCATTCGATGGGAAAACCTTACTCATTTAAAAAAAAGCGATGAAGTCAAATTCGTCCTCGCCGATCGAAGGGATTTTCATTGGGCCTCTTCAGTCATTTTCAACCATTCGTTGTCTGCAAAATGTACCGTCCTTTTTTCACCTGTTTTTGGAAAATTAGACCCCCAAGATTTGGCCCAGTGGATACTAGAGAGACCTTCCCCTGTCCGGCTTCAAGTACAACTTCACAAATACATATGGCATCCAGATAAAAGAGGAGTCTAGATTTTATGAAAAGTGAAAAACTTGAAAAGGTGGTGGTCCATTACCAGGATAATAAAATCCTAAAGGGATATATTCAACCCTTTCAATTGCCCAACGCAGAGGCCTCTTTTTCCAGGGAGGAAAAGAATCCAACCGAAATTTTAAAAATTCCATTAAAGGAATTGAAAGCCATTTATTATGTCAAAAGTCACGAGGGGAACAAAACCTACAGGGAAAAAAGAAGGTTTGGATTGACCTCATCCAAAGGGAAAAAGGTAATGATTAAATTTAAAGACCGGGAAATTGCGTGTGGATTTGTAACCGATAATCTTCCTTGGATCCTGGGGAAAAACCAACCTGATCCAGACCCCGCCCGATTTGGTTTTTTTCTTTTTCCTGCAGACCCTGAAAGCAATAACACTAAAATTTTTGTGTTAACAAGGGCGGTAGAAGAAATACAGGAATTTTAACTTTTGGGCGCAAATCCCTTTTTTAAATTTTTTAAGAAATGTTTTTCCAGTGATAAAAACCGATCCACTCACATCCATCAAAAAAAGAGGCCAAAAAGATGCAAATAAAAGTTAAAGAAGGATCACTGTTGAAAGAAAAAACCGATGTCATACTGTTGGAGCACTTTGAAGATGACAAACCCTTTGCGGGAGAAACTAAGAAGGTGGATTCACTGATGGGAGGGTTATTGAAGAGGGCTTTTCAAAATGGAGAATTTACCGGAAAAGTTTTTCAAAAAATCCTTTTTCATAACAGGGGGAAAATGGGCCCTCGAAAAATCCTTTGGGTCGGGCTGGGCAAGAAATCAAAATGGAATCTGGAACTCACGCGTCAGGTCATGGGAAAAGTTTCTGTGTTTCTTCGAGAACAGGGGGTTCAAAATTTTTCCACAAAAATCCTGGGTGCCTCAACGGGAGAAAATGATGTGATGGCCATTGCCCAAGCCATGACAGAAGGAATTATACTTAGCTTATACCAATTTAACGTCTATCATACCGAAAAAAAATTCGGCTTAAAAAAAATGAAACAGGTAACTATTTTAGAAGACCTTCAGCCCAGTAAGGTTCGTTCGGGGATTCAACGGGGGAAAATCATTGCAGAAGCCACCAACTTTGCTCGGGATCTGGGAAATCACCCCTCCAATGTCGTAACCCCATCCCGCCTGGCCGATGAAGCGGGGTTAATGGCGAAAACCTATGGATTGCGTTGCCAGGTGTTTAACCAAAAACAAATGGAAAAAATGGGAATGGGGGCGATTCTGGGGGTTTCAAAAGGGAGTTTGGAACCACCTCGCTTCATTACATTGGAGTATAATCAAGAAAAGCAAAAGAGAGCCCCTATCGTTATAGTGGGAAAATCCGTCACATTTGATACGGGAGGTATTTCATTGAAACCCAGTGCCGGAATGGAGCAGATGAAGGGTGACATGTCCGGGGGAGCAGCGGTACTAGGAACCCTGAGGGCCATTGCTCAACTCAAGCTCCCAGTTCATGTCATGGGAATCCTTCCCGCAGCAGAAAATATGCCTTCCGGCCATGCCATAAAACCGGGTGACATCCTAAAAAGTTATTCAGGAAAAACCATCGAAGTCCTCAATACCGATGCAGAAGGGCGTCTGTGTTTGGCCGATGCGTTAACCTATGGGTCCCATTTGAAGCCTCAGGCAATGATTGATCTTGCGACCCTCACAGGGGCCTGTGTGGTCGCCTTAGGCGAACACGCCATCGGGGCAATGAGTCGGCATCCCCAATTATTGGAGAAATTAAAAAAGGCAGGAGAACAAACAGGGGAGCGGGTATGGGAACTGCCCCTCTGGGAGGAATATGATGAACAAATTAAAAGCGATATGGCGGATTTAAAGAATATTGGAGGAAAGGGCGCGGGAACCATTACGGCGGGGCTTTTTCTTCAACATTTTGTTGGGAATACCCCATGGGTACACCTGGATATTGCAGGTACTGCTTGGGTTGAATCTGGAAAACCCTATTGTCCAAAAGGGTCCACCGGAGTCGGTGTTCGTTTGCTGGTGGATTACCTCACTCAAGCTTCCGAGGGGAAAAAATGAATGCTCAAGAAAAAATAGGACAAATGTTTATGATCGGTTTTGACGGGACGCATCTTCCCCAGGAAACCAAAAAATTAATTAAAGATTATAAAATTGGGGGGGTAATCCTTTTTCGAAGAAATGTGCAAGACCCTTCCCAACTGTTTGACCTTTGCAAAGAAATTCAGTCTCTTTCCAAAGGTCATCCCCCCTTCATTGCGGTGGACCATGAAGGCGGGAGAGTATGCCGCCTCCCTCCTCCCTTTACACAGTTTCCCAACAGCCTCGCGCTGGGCCGCCGGAAATCCTATTCCTTAACCTATTCCATGGCAGAGGTCATGGCCAAGGAGTTAAAAGCCGTAGGAATCAACATGAACATGGCCCCCGTTCTGGATGTCAACACGAACCCCCTAAATCCCGTGATTGGAGATCGTTCTTTTGGAGATAGTCCCACCCGTGTCAGTTCTCTTGGTCTTGCGGTCGTTGTGGGGTTACAAGATCATGGAATGATTGCTTGCGGAAAGCATTTTCCAGGACATGGAGACACTTCCATGGATTCTCATGAGAAATTACCCACGGTTAACCATTCTATTGAACGTCTGCAGGAAGTGGACCTAAAACCTTTTGTTCACGCCATCTCCAATGGGTTGAGTTCCGTTATGACCGCCCACGTCCTTTATCCCTCCCTTGATGCAAAATATCCTGCTACCTTATCCAAAAAAATTACACATACCCTGCTTCGGCAGTCCTTGGGGTTTGAGGGAGTAGTGGTCTCAGATGATATGGAAATGGGGGCCATTTCCCATCACTGGGAAATGGGAAAGGCATCGGTCAAGGCCATTTTAGCGGGGGTCGATCTATTACTGATTTGTCACGAATCAAAACGCCAAATCGAGGGAATGGAATCGGTTTTCCGGGCAGTGGATTCCGGAAAAATTCCCCAACACCGGTTAGAAGCTTCCCTAAAAAGAATTCTCCTTTTAAAAGACCGCTTTTTGAAAAAAGAAAAAGGATGGACAAAAAAACAGGCTATTCAAACGGTAGGGTGCTCACAACACCGACACATCTCGGAGCGCATTAATACCCAGGTGGCACTCCCATCTTAAATGCTACTCCCCTTAGGCGGATTTAATCCCTTTCTCGTTCTCGTATAAAAGAATAGGACTTCCTAGGTTGTTGATAAAGTCTTCGGTAATCACACACTCTTTGACGTTGTTCTGAGAAGGAATTTCATACATTAAATCCAACATCACCTCTTCCAGGATGGCCCGAAGGCCCCTGGCTCCTGTTTTTTGGGCATGGGCTTTTCGCGCAATGGCCACCAAAGAGCTTTCTGTAAATCTGAGTTTTACTTTTTCAAAGGAGAACAGTTTTTCATATTGACGGATCAATGCATTTTTGGGTTCAGAAAGGATCCGAATTAAAGCCGCCTCATCTAAGTTTTCCAAAGTGGCCACCACGGGTAGACGTCCAATGAATTCAGGAATCAGGCCAAATTTCAAAAGATCCTCTGGTTGAACAAAAGAAAGAAGATCTCCAACCTTAGGGTCCTCTTTTCCCTTGATTTCCGCCCCAAAACCCATCACTTTTTTATTCACCCTCTGCTCGATTATCTTTTCTATCCCCATAAAAGCCCCACCACATATAAAAAGAATGTGACTGGTATCTACCTGAATAAACTCTTGTTGGGGATGTTTTCGGCCCCCTTGAGGAGGAACACTGGCCACGGTTCCTTCAATCAGTTTAAGAAGGGCTTGTTGAACTCCCTCGCCGGAGACATCCCGTGTAATGGAAGGATTTTCATTTTTGCGGCTAATTTTATCCACTTCATCAATATAAACAATCCCCTGCTCCGCTTTATCCACATCATATTCCGCGGATTGCAACAACTTTAAGATTATATTTTCAACATCCTCTCCTACATAACCGGCCTCCGTTAAGGTGGTGGCATCTGCTATGGTAAAGGGGACATCCAAAATTTTTGCAAGGGTTTGGGCAAGAAGGGTTTTTCCCGTACCAGAAGGGCCTATCAACAAGATATTGCCTTTGTGTAGTTCAATATCATCCGCCTCTGCTTTTGACGAAATCCGTTTATAATGATTATGGACTGCCACGGAGAGGACCTTTTTTGCCCGATCCTGGCCAATGACATAATGGTCGAGGATTTTTTTAATCTCTGCGGGTTTGGGTAGCTTAGAAGAGACTTCGGCCTTCTCCTCTTCCCACTCCTCTGCGATTATGTCATTACACAGATCAATGCATTCATCACAAATGTAAACGGTAGGACCCGCAATGAGTTTTCGGACTTCATCGCGATTTTTTCCGCAAAATGAACATCTCAATAACACATCACCCTTTTCCTGCTTGGGCATCCTTCCCTCCTTATTGAAAGACTAGACCTTACTTTTCCTTTGTTTTCTCTCTCTGGGATCGACTAATGATCTCATCTACAATTCCATATTCCTTGGCTTGAGCCCCAGACAGGAAATAATCCCGCTCTGTATCCTGTTGGATTTGATTTAAGGGCTGCCCGGTATGTTTGGCCAATATCTCATTTAATCGCTCCCTCATTTTCAGAATTTCACGGGCATGAATATCAACATCCGTTGCTTGTCCCTGAAATCCCCCCATGGGCTGATGAATCATGATCCTTGAATTGGGCAGTGCAAACCGTTTTCCCTTCGCCCCCGCGGCAAGGAGGAGTGCACCCATACTGGAGGCTTGTCCAATACAAATCGTAGAGGCCGCCGGTTTGATATACTGCATCGTATCATAAATGGCCAACCCGGAGGTGACCAGTCCCCCAGGACTATTAATATATAGGTTAATATCTTTTTCGGGATCCTCTGACTCCAGAAAGAGCAATTGTGCAATAATTACATTGGCAAAATTATCATCGATAGGGGTCCCAATAAATATGATTCTATCTTTGAGAAGTCGAGAATATATGTCATAGGCTCTTTCCCCTCGATTGGTCTGTTCAATGACCATAGGTATTAGCATACTGATACTCCGTTTTTATTTTTGGGTTGATGGTTAAATGCAAAATATATTTTGGAGGTTTTCATAAAAAACCGCCTTTGCAATTCTATCGTGGATTCTCAGAATAAGATGCTTTTGAAAGAACAAAAGAAAGGGCCTTATCCTCCAGAAGCCGGGTTCTCAAATCTTCCTTTGCATTTTCATTTGAACGAATATACCGGCGAATGTCCCCAATTTCGTGTTTGGTTTCTTGGGCCATCTTGGTTAACTCGCCCTCGATTTCCTGGTTGCTAATTTCCATTTTTTCTAGATGAGCAATTTCTTGTAAAATCAATCTTCCTTGTATTCGTTCCCGTGCCAAAGTCAAATATTTTTCACGGACAGGGGCCCATTGGGGGTCGGATGGGTCAAATGGTTGACCCTGTTGCTTAAACTGCTGTTGCAGCCGATAAAGCATGGAGGATAGCTCATGCTCAATTAAGGAAGGTGGACTCTCCATGGGGTGTTTTTCAATTAATTGTTGGATGGCTTGATTACGAAGATCAGACTCCATATCCTGCTTAGCTCTTTCCTCAATTCCCTTTCTTAGGGCTTTTTTCAGTTCCTCCAATGTGGCATATTCACCCACATCCTTGGCAAACTCATCATCCAAATCGGGGAGATTTTTTACCTTGATCTCCCGAACCACCACATGAAACTCGGCTTCTTTCCCCGAAAGCTCCTGGCGATGATAATCGGGGGGAAAAGGAATGGTGAATTGGAGTTCATCACCCTTTCTCCGACCAACTAGCTTCTCCTCAAAACCCGAAATGAGTTTATGAGAGCCCACTTGAACCAATAAACCTTTGTCCTGTCCCCCCTCAAAGGGTTTGCCATCCACCTGACCTTCAAAATCAATTAAAACAAATTCGTCGGTTTGAACTTCATGGGATGGGTCACAGGATACCAGTTGGCCATGAGAATCCTGAAGGGCCTTCAGACCGTCCTCCACCGCTTGATCTTGAATATCGATCTTTTTTCGGGTTAAGGGAAGGCCTTCATATTGAGAGAGCTTAATATCCGGTTTGGTCTCAACAGTGGCCGTAAACGAGAGAGGGGCATCCGGTTTCACATCAACCTTTTCGATGGTAGGAAGGACCACGGGTATAATCCCCTTCTCTTTTAATGCCCGCTGGTAATAATCAGGGACGAGGCGTTTAACCACATCGTGTTCCACTTCATGAGAGAAACGCTTCTCTAATAAATCAATAGGAACTTTCCCTTGGCGGAACCCGGGAAGCTTTGTCCGTTTTTTTAAATCAGAATAGGCACTTTCAAATTCTTTTTTAACGACCTCTTGGGGGACTTCAATTCGCAGGGATTTTTTAACGGAAGAAATATCCTCTACTGCAACCTTCATGAAGTGGTCCCTCATTTTAATTTAAAAAAACAAAAGATTATAAAAGTCATTTTATAGAGTGCACCCCATCTTGTCAATCAATTTACCTTTTAAAGAAAGAACCAAAACCCTTGGTTCCACCTCTTCATTGGTAAAATTTGTTGCAGACCTTTCAACCCTGTTCCTGAAAAAACCCAAATGGGAGAAACCAGGTAAAAAAAGAGAACGCCTTGTTACGGTGAAAAAACATCTAAATACAAGGCAAAAAAATCAGAATAAGGGAATAAAAAGGAATGAGGTTGGTGCGAGAGGGGGGACTTGAACCCCCAACCCGAAAATCGGGGCTAGATCCTAAGTCTAGTGCGTCTGCCAATTCCGCCACTCTCGCAAAGATTCTCCCATAAAAGGCTTTTTCCGAAGAGAAAAGTACAGGATCTTACCCCGTTTAAAAGTCTGCTGTCAAATTCTAATAAGAACCCCCGGAGAAAAGTAAATTAAAGGGTTCAACGATCCTTAATTCTTAAGAAAATTTCAAACAAAAATGATGCAAAAAAAATAAAACTCCCATTCTCTGAATCAGATATTCCTCTCGAATAAAAGGTAAGAAAAGGAAGTTGTTTCTTCGAGGGTTTTAAAACCAATCTTGCGGGAAATCATTTTCACCTTCTAACGATGCTTGGTGAAAACCTTGTGCGGTTTTGGAAAAAACCTTTTGAATTTCTGGGAAACCACTTTTCAAGAATTCCCTTTGAAAAGAAGGGTCTCGCATTCGAAAGGCTCTGGGTGAACACCCAACAATCCTTTTAAAATTTCTTGAAAAGATCTCGGGTTGGCTAAAACCGATTTCTTGATAAATTTCTTTTATTTTTTTCGTGGTTCGGATTAAAAGAACCAGGGAAATAAAAATTCGATAGTGAAGAACATATTCATGGAATGAAATCTCAATCTCCCTTTTAAATTTCCGGGAAAGATAGTCCGGATGAAGCTGAACCCCTTGAGCCACTTCTTTTAATCGTATAAATCCCCCAACGTTTTCATGTATAAAAGATAGGGTTTTTCTAATATTCAAGCTGATGGATGGGTCCTTTTCTTTTTTAACCAAGGGAACCTTTTTTAAATTTTAACCCTCAAATAACGAAATAGAATTTTCTCAACCCACCCCACATTTAGCTTTCGATCCCCTATCCTCAAACCAGTGCTGCATGGGATATTTAATTTTTTGGATTTCACATTGAATTTTTTAATTTAAAATGAATGATTCCTCCAAATAAAACAATGGTATTGTCATATCCAAAATGGATTTATCATGCTCGAAATTGACATTTCGCACTCCAGGTTAAACCAGGAAAAAGGTTTTTATTCCCCCCAGGATCAAAGGGGCAACGATTTTTTGAGTCTTTTTTTAGAATGGGGCGAAGACAAAGATTGAAATGAATTTAAATTGGATGCAATCTTTTAAAGGTTCCTTCTTTTTTTGGCTCATCGTGGAAGTGAGTGGGTAAAATTTTAAGGGTTGGATGTCGTAACGTTGCTTTTTCACGATAGAAAAAGGTGTTTATGGTAGGCAAGAAATCTGGCAAGATTGCCGGAT
>Ga0302046_10000036_pt1 | contig 134989 bp, 124 predicted proteins | sample RVTome_11_FD_200261 | JGI IMG/M metagenome (GOLD analysis project Ga0302046, IMG submission 200261) | Soil microbial communities from uranium-contaminated site in the Upper Colorado River Basin, Wyoming, United States - RVT147D111 (version 2) ... | reverse complement strand
TCGGATTACGGCCTCGGGCAAACTGGTCCAATGAGTCCCTGTAGTGCAGACCTTTTCGATCGCTGGATTGATTACCAGCCGCTTACGTGTTCATCCCACCCCGAATAGCGGAAGTCGGGCTAGGGGCCTGGAGGGGGCCTGTGGGGAGAAAACGGACCATCCCCACGCGGGTGGGGAGAACTACTTGGGGAAACGCCCTTCGCATTTCAATACCGGACCATCCCCACGCGGGTGGGGAGAACCGCTCCAGTTGGGCGTCGTCGAAACCTAGCCGCGGACCATCCCCACGCGGGTGGGGAGAACATATGCTTTGGCAGCGCGGCCGCGATCTGATTCGGACCATCCCCACGCGGGTGGGGAGAACCGTCTGGCCGGCGTCATACCACAACACGTTGACGGACCATCCCCACGCGGGTGGGGAGAACATTGTGAAAGATGGAGTCAATGAAGATTGGGGCGGACCATCCCCACGCGGGTGGGGAGAACACCGCTTGTCTGTTCGCGGACAAGCGACTGGGCGGACCATCCCCACGCGGGTGGGGAGAACAGCTGCCAAAGAGCTTGGTTGGCAAGAAGTAACGGACCATCCCCACGCGGGTGGGGAGAACGAAGCTGCAGAGCTTCTGAAACTGGCTGATTCCGGACCATCCCCACGCGGGTGGGGAGAACCAACACGACGGTCAGGCTCACGACCCCGGGGACGGACCATCCCCACGCGGGTGGGGAGAACGTTTGTGCCCCCATAGGGAATCACCAGCTTGCCGGACCATCCCCACGCGGGTGGGGAGAACCATGAGTATGCCCCGGCGATCCTGTCCAATGACGGACCATCCCCACGCGGGTGGGGAGAACTCTGAAGTATCAACGGGTTACGGGAAGATTTTCGAGGCTTTTCCGGGAATCAGAAGGGTTTGTTTTCTTCATCCACCCATTGCTCAGCCACGAGCCAGAGACCGCTGATTTCGGCGTCTCGGCGGTCCGGTTCGCCCCAGCGCACGATCCGGAAGCCCTGGCAGTTTGGCTCGCTGGTGAGAATGAGCAGGCTCATGCCTCCTGCGTTTCGTTTGACGTATTCCAGCACCTTGTCGCGCGTGCGCCGGTTCACGGTGCCCACAAAGACATTGGGCTTTGGTTCCACAAACCAGCGCTTGAGCATTCCCCGGATGGCGGGTGGAGTGTCTTGAGCGACGAGAACAGTCATGCAACAGGAAAAGGGCGGTAAAGGGCGGAAGGGTTCAAAGGGCGGAAGGCGGGCGAGCACCGGCTTGTTTGGGCTCGGCTTCTGTAGTGTCAAACAACGTGGCGAGATCCTTGGGCATGCGCTGGAGGATACGTTCCTCCTCGACGCGTTGCTTCAAGAGCTTTCGCACCAAGTCGCCTTCGTCCTTCGCGCGCTGGCGCACGGCGAGGAAGGCGGCGGGAATGCTGGTCAGGTGTTTGTAGAGGTCAGCTACGTCATAAACGAACGGCAATGTTCCAGCGTCGTGAACAAAGCCTAAGCTGGGCACGTATCCAAGCGAGCAAATGACCGCGGCACAAAGGGCGTAAAGACTGGCATTGGCAGCAGACAGAGCGCGATTGATATCGTCAGCTGTGTCCCAACTCTGCCGGTCATAGTTACGCCCCTTCCAAGTGACGCCATGCTTGAGGCCAAGCTCCGTATAGAAAGCCCGCACGCGCAACCCTTCCATCCCGCGGAGTTCCTTGACGCTTTTGCCCTCGACGTCCACGTCAGGAAAGCGCGCTTTGAACATGGCGCGGGCGATACGAGTGCGGCGGCGTTTGTCAGCCCAGGCCTCGGCGTGGAGTCGTGGCATGTCGTTAGTGTGATTAGGGGTGAGGCCGAAAGCGTAGAAGCGGAGGGAATCTTCACCGGTCCAACACACAGGTGTGTTGCTCTCGGCGCAGGCTTTCATGGCTGCATGGGTCACCGTCGTGCCCGGGCCGAGAACGAGGGCCGAGACCGTGGCGATGGGCAGGCGGCAGAGGGTGCCGTCCGCCCCGATCCATTTCACACTGGAATCGTCCACTTCAAGCCGTCCGTGCTCAAGATAGATGGGCGTCCAGCGTTCCTTGGCGGGCGCCAGCGTTTCAAGGGGTGGTCGCTCAAAGAGAGGCATTGTTTTTCAATCAGGGCGTTAGGATTGGCGTTCCAGGCACGTGGCGAACCCAACGCGGGGCGTGGCGTTCGCCGATGGGACGGCCGTAGCCGAGGGGCGTGTCCTCAATAAGATCAGCGCCAGGTTCGGAAGGAGCGGTTTCAAGGACACGGTCGAACTGCTCAAGCGATTCGGCACCTGCAAAACCGGCGCATTGGAGTAACCGCAGCCAAGCGTCGGAGAAGGGACCAGGCGGCCCGGCCAGCACGGGGCTGGCGGGAAGACAACACTTGCGGCCCAGCCACACGCCCCACTTGGGATTGCGCAAGGCGGTGGCAATTTCCCCCAGCAGCGTTTCCGGGCCTTCGAGCAGCACGCCGAAGCGGGCGTCGAGGAGGTAATGGCGATACGTTTGAACAGTCGCGTCCTTGTCCACTTTGCCGCTGGCGCGGCGGATGCCGGTGACGGTGTGATAATCCTCCAACCGTTGGATTGGGATCTTGCGTCCGCGATCGTCCCGGCGGTCGAGCTTGACAGTGGTTACGGTCAACTCATTGAGCCGGGCGAGTTGCACGTGTTCATCGCATGCGTGCTTGTCAATGCCCAACGCGGCGGAGATCAAGCCAAATACGCCGCTGCGAGTGGGGTGCAGCGCGGTGGTGCGACGTTCGAAGCGCGAGGCGTGGCCCCATGATTGCATCGGGCCATCGAGCAACAATGCGAGGCAGGTTTCAGATGGCATGCTTGGTGAGGGCCTTGCAGAAGGCGTTGAGGGTGTCATCGGGGATGGCCACCTCCGTGTCGCAGGCAATGCCCCAAGTGTCTTTGAGCTTTGAGTGATGGGACTTGAGGGCCTCGATGGAGGCATCGAGCAAACCGGCCTTGGGACGGACGGGATTCTCGAAGGCGTTAATGAGCTGCAACGGCTGGCCGGTGGATTTGAACAAACCAAGCACAAAGCCAGGGAGCGTGTTGGCGTTCATAGAGTTCTTACGCGCGCTAGGCACGGCCAGGACTGTGGCGCGGATGAAGGCGTCCACCACCTTCCGGCGTTCGTCGATGGCTAGCTTGGCCAGGTGGTCTTTATCCGCGAGCAAGTCGAGATTGATGGCGGCGTAGCGGTAATAAACTGCGGAGGAAAACTCCAAAGTGCCGATCATGCCCGCCCCGGCGTCATCGCCCTCGGGCTTTCGGTCATCCACGGCGGAGTAAAAATCGAGATCATTGTCGCTTCTGTGCGTGGAGAGGGCGTGGCTGAACATGGCCGCGCCTTCGAGGGTAAGCGACGGCAGGCTGGCGGCCATGCGCCCAAAGAGGGCAATGTCCGCGCCATCGTGAAGGCCTGCGTCCTTGCAGAACCTGTCGAGCTTCTTTTCATAATCCTTGGATTTGGGGTTGTCCTTGAGCAACGCTGCGACCTGCTGAGCCATGGAATCAATTTCCGAAGGTGCAAGAAAGGTGAGGGTTCCGACCTGGGGCAGGTTGCCATCCTTGCCAGATTTGGCATCAAGCTTGGCGAGTTTGTCGGCGATGTTGGTGGCATGTTCCGCCGCCGCAGCCTCGGGCACCCCGTGCTGCTTCAAGGCCTCTGCGAGTGGTTGAACGATCAGCTTGGTGCGCTCCCCGCCAAATCTTGCCTCAGGTAGATTGTCCTGCGCGTACTCGCGAATGGCGCGCTTGAGAGCTTGGCTGGAAATGCGGGCTCGGTTGACGCCGCCGAAGACGGCCGTCTTAGGCGAGCCGACGTCGTCGCGGTTGAGGCAGGAAACGGGGAAGGACTGGAGGACGTGAAGTTCGATAAGTCTCATTGTGTGCTTTAGATGATTGAAGGTTGTTGGCTTAGGAAATGGGCGCGAGCACAAGCAACCCGAAGCCGAAGGCCTTGGCGGAGCCGATGCCGGCGGCAACGGTGGCTTGGAACTGCTCAAGATCGGCGACGGCGAGTTCGCCCTGGAACTCGACTGCGGTATGGGTGCCGTGAGATCGGCCGTCCTTGTGGAAAAACTCGCGGCCACGCGGAATCGTGCGCAGCGAGTCGGCATTGACGAGAAATCCGCCAGACTTGGCCTTTCGTTGGAGCCAGGCGATGAGTTCCTCACGTCGGGCAAGAGGCACTCGGCGGCCGTTCTTCTTGCGGCTGCCATCGGCGTTCTCCGCCCGAAGCTTCTTCGTCGGATTGGCCAGCAGGCTGAACCGGTAACGCGAATGGGCAAAGTAGCTGTCCGGAATCCTCTTGGTGCCGAAACAGTCGGTGGGACACCAGTCGGGCTTTGCTGGTATAGAGCGAGAGAGGATCAACACACGATAGGCTTCCTCCTTGCGGTCCACACGAACCAGAAAATCGCGTGGCGCAACCTCTCGCCCGCCAAACGCTTGCCAGACCCGCTGGTGCCAGTCGTACGTGTCTCGGATGCGCAGAAGACGGACGGCGTCTTCGTAAGGAACGCGTATCTGTGTAAGATGCATCGTGGCAGCGGAAGCCGGAGGATCAATGTTGGCAGTGCTCATGCGAGGGCGGTGTTGGTAGTGTCGGTGGTCTCGGTGGGCGCGACTTGGCCGGATGGCCAGAAGGACCTGGCCCATTCAACTTTCGTCCGGTCTGCCGAGCGATTCCACCATAGGATATCGTTCATCAGGCTCTCGTAGTTCACACCCACGCGTTTGCTGGCGGCGAGGCGAATCCAAGAGCGTAGCTGGCTAATGAGATCTTCAACCGTGTCGCAGGCGAGCAATCGGCGGAAGCGGCGCTCAAAACTATCGGCGATGTCCTTGGCATCGCTTTGCGCGATTCGACGGCAGGTTTCTCCGAAGTTACGGGTGTTGGATTCCTCGGGATGGCTGGCGTATAGAGCAGCGATGGCGACATAGGCCTGCTGGCCAATATCCCCACCGAGGCCGGCAATGACCGGCCAGGCGTCCACGTGGACGCGCGGATTGTCTGCAAGGGCGCGACGGAGCGCGGCAAGCTTGCCGCGGTCGTTGCGAATGCGACGCAACGCATTGACGAATACCGTGGCGCGTTCCTTGGGGGTGCGTTTGGTTTCATTCATGAACTTTGGTCTCGGATTTGGTCTTTGAGGTTGAGCGATAACTGAGTTTGCGCAGCCCGAGCGCATAGGCTTGGATCTGGCGGGGATTCCGGCGGGGGCAGGATTGCTCGTAGGCGCTCAATCCCGCAGCGGCGACGGCTTTACCCCAGTCGCTTATCGGAAAGTCAGCGGCGCAGTCGGGATGGTGGGCAAGCTCGAAGAGCGCAGCCAGGCTTTGTTCGACGCGCGTCCAAAAGAGTTGCCGAGCGTGGTTATAAGGAGGAGTGCCGAGCATCAATGACACAGCGTAGGCTTTGACTGCCTGAATTAGAACGCTTTCTTGTCCTTCGGCGTGAGTCACACCCTGTTCATAGGCGGCGCGGCCAAACTCGCTGAACATGCCGGGTGGAACCGAGTAGGTGGACTCGATGACGTCCTCAATCTTGGCCTTATCAGTCACCAACGCACCGACCCATAGTGTGGTGTCGGCAGTATCAGAAACGTGGTTCAATGCGAGGGGCCCTCTTGCGGTGTCCGTTCCTGTTCGGCGTTTGATCGAGATAGCAGACAATTGCCGCCATAAGCTGCGCGCGGTGGATGCAGGGAGCATTGCGAGTTCTTCCTTGCGCCTGATAATCGTGGCCGTGGCTTCGCGAAATGCGGGAAAAATCGGATAGTCCATACCGTTAGCGAGGATGAGGGAGAATCCACCTTCGTGAAGACGAATGGCACGGCTCAACGGCACAAGGCGCCCGAGGTAGGTCAGTGTGGCATTCTCCACAGCCGCCTTGTCGTCGCCATGATTCAGTGGGAATTCCCATACTGGCTGACCCCAGCGGTCAGGACCGTAAGCATCCGTGATAGTCTCACGAGTCAGCACATTGCAATGGATGGTTCCCAACAAGGTATCGGTGAGAATAAAGGTGTGAACCATGCTGGATGGTGTGCAGGGAGCGTGGTTACTCGAACCTTTCCCAGGTGTTTCCTTGCCGTTCCACTTCGCCACTCCAATGCGACCTCCAGGAGAGAAGCATTGGAAAGCCACGAGATTTCGCGCAACGCTGGCCGCATGCAAGCTCCGTTCCGCGCCGGCGGCATTGTCAAATAGGGTGGGATTGTTCCCCGTGGCCAGTGCAAGATCTAGCTTGGTAGCAGCGTTGCCATCATCCGAGTCCTTTCCGGAGAGCAAGTTCGAAAACTGAAGAAACCGCGTACCCTCCCCGAGCAATTCAAACGCTGCTTTCCATTTCGTTAGGTACTCCTTGACGCGCGGCTGGATGAGCGGCTTGCAGGTTTCCCATTCCGCCTCGTCCGCAGGGCCGTCGAGGGCGGCTTGAGTGACGCAGAGCAATAGGCGCATAAGAGCAATGCGTTCGTGCGGTTTGGCGGCAAGGTCGCGCAGTACGTGGGCTTGGGCGAACAGGTCCTGCAAGCTGAACAATTCACGGCGTCCATCGGCGCCAAGCGCCGGAATCCAGGGATCAATAGTCAAATTCATCGTCGCCATCCTTCCAAGTAGGCGAGGTGCATTGAGGAGCGCTTTCCGCAAAAATGCCGAGGCGAGGGTCGTATGCCATCGTGGAGACTTCTTCACCAAAGGCGCAGCGGCCATCGTCACGCACCGTGGCGACCACAGCGTTGGATGGACCGTGTAGATCAAGCCAGCGTGGGTGCGGGGCGTTGATGGGGATCATCCAGCGCGGAGTACGAACCATCCATCGATGCAGAAAACGGGCGTGATCGCGCCGCCATTCATGCTCGCTGACCTCGGCCCACGTGCCGTCCGGCGCAACGAGCGTCGTGAGTCCGTTGAGTCCGCCGGTGATGGAACGAAGCAAAACGACCGGCGTGGTGGGCGGGCCCTTGCGACGTGTCAAGACCTCCTCTTTGTCAGCGAGCATGGGATTGCCAAGCACTCGTGTGGCTGCTTCGGCGTTTAAGGTAAGTTCCCGAATCTCCTTTTCCAATTGCTTATGAAACTCTTTCCAAGCTTCCGGTTCATCGTCCTGCACTTCGTTGTAGGTGGCTTCGAGAAGAGGACGAATGTCCACCGGCAGGTTGATCTCGGTCCGCGTCCGCCAGACCTCCATGGTGCGCAGGAGGACGTAGGGAGCATAGACGCGGGCGCTGCGGCCCAACGTCGCTTTCAACGCACTGGCGTCAGCCTCCCTGTCCAAATCCGGCAGACGCACCCAGAAATCCGGGGTAGCGGCGTGGCGCCCCGGGCGCTCATGTCGCCAGAGTCGTCCGAGGCGCTGGAGCAGCATGTCGGTGGGCGCTAGGTCGGAAACTATGAAGTCCAGATCGATGTCCACACTTTGCTCCACGACCTGGGTGGCAATTAGAATTGAGCCCGCACTCTCAACAGGTCGATTCTTACCCAGACATTCCAACCACTTGTCTTCGAGTTGCGCGCGGCGATGAAAGGGAAACCGGCTGTGCAGGAGTCCGATATCAACAGAGCCTTCTTTGGCGCAACTACTCACATTTCGGAATGTGTCCTGGGCTTCGATGACAGTGTTACGAATCCAAAGAACATGCTGCCCAGCCTCGGCGCGCCGGATAAGATCGGAGACGGTTTCTGCCTCAGGGATAAAAGTGGCGCGAAGGCTGATCGGAGGCCGTGCTTCCCACCTTGGGGTCAGATGGCGGCAATGGCCCCCGGTGGAAACAGTAACCAACGGATAGGCTGTCGGACTGTCGCTTTCTTGAACGCCGGCGGCTGCCAGTAACTCGCGACGCCTTGCGGCCGTGAGTGTAGCGCTGAGGACAATGACCGAACAGCGGAGATTCACCAATTCGCGAATAAGCGCGGTGATTAGGGTGCCAGTGTAGATGTCGTAGGAATGGATTTCATCGAGGATGACGACTTTGCCTGCGAGGGCAAAGCGGCGGATGAAAAAGTGCTTCACGGCCACGACAGCTTTGAGGGCCTGATCCACCGTGCCTACACCATAGGTGGCAAGCAACGCTTGCTTGGCCGAAGCAAACCAGGAGCGGGCTTCCCGGACATGTTCGATCTGTTCGTCCCCTTTCTTGATATCCTGATCCCCAAATGCAGGGCGGAGCACCAAGTCAAAGTCATCCTCCAGCCAGGCGTATCCATGAGCGAGGCGAAGCGGGGCGCTTTCTACCAGTGTGTTGCGAAGGAACTCGCCAATGCGTTCGTGAATCTGATTGCTGGTCGCTTGGGTTGGCAGAGCGAAATAGATACCGTGGTTGGTGCCGCCAGCGATCAATTGCTGTGCAGCAAACAAGGCGGCTTCGGATTTTCCGCAGCCCATGGGGCCCTCGACGATAAGGATACCGGGCATTTGCGCGGCAACCGCAACAGCCTGCTGAATGGAATTAGGTGTGAAGTTTCGTTGGTAACCCGCTGAAAACGCGGTAGCAAAGTCCGTTGACTTGAGTTTGCCGCCCGGCCAGCCGATTTGGGCGAGCGCCTTTCGCGCTTGGTCCCGAGCTACATCCGGGGAGAATCCGCCTTCAGACGGAAACCACGACTCATTTGAACCCACCCAATCAGCGATGGTGATAAGACCCGCGAGCAGCCAAAGGTCGGAGTGATGAGGTGCAAAGCAGGATTTTGGGGGCTCCTGTGGCAACGCGCCAAACCACGTAATCAAATCTTGGGTAACTGCGCGACGATGAGCTTCGGCCCACTCTGCAAGAGCTTCCGGTGTAGCGGGTGGAATTCGCGCGGTCCTGCCTTTTGGCCGGCCGTGATGCGCTCCGACCGCAGCAGCCCAAAGCTGCACGGAGGAGGGAGCGAGAACTCGTTGCAAAAACACCTGACTGACCAAGGCATGATCGGAAACAGATAGGGCAGCCTCGCCAGGCGAAAACTTTGGTAAGCCGTCGCAGAGCACCCATTGTGGACACTTGACCTGAAATCCAAGGGTGATTTTCCCCACGTCATGCAGCGATGCCAAGGTAGCCGCGCCAGGAGGCAGCAGTCCTTGGACCGCCGGCGGCAGTCTCGCAATGAACGCCTCTGCCACGCAGCCGACGTTAAAGCAATGGTCGCGCACCGAGATTCCGGGCTGCCCCCCTTCTGTGGTTTTAGCCCAAAATTCAAAGTCCCGCCCCGTCGGTACCTCACTGAAATCGCTCATCGTGCTCCCATCCTGCTCAAATCACTCCCGCGACAGCGAAGCCTGCCACACGCATCAGTGCAAAGCATTTACAAAGAAGTTGCTTCCGATGGCTAAGAGTCACCGGCTGGCAAATACGTCACTTTCTCAACACCCCGAAGAACGACCGACGCATGACCACAGTGACATTTAGCTTCCGCTCCTCGCCGACTGCCCCCGTGTCCCAGCCCCTCCAAGTCGCGCACGGGGTGATCGCAACGGATGCTGGCAGCAAAGTCGCCCAGTGCGTTTGAGGGACTTGTCGTTCATTGAACATGTCACTCATGGAATAGCATGACTCTGCCTCCAAGGCCTCCGGGCCGTCAACAATGAACCCTGGCTGGCACGGAGTTAGGCACAATGGTACCAAGGAGGTTTCGGGCTGACCTCGGACGTGTACTCCCCGACCTACCCTTATTCACTCGCGCGCCAGGTGTTCCTCATCCTTGTTCATTGAAATAAATGGTACCCCGGCTTGGACTCGAACCAAGAACCAATTGATTAAGAGGCCCGAGAGCCATGCTTGGCAATGCATGAATATCAACAACTTGCGCCTCAAGGCTGGCAATGTTACCGCTTTTGATACCCATTCAAAACGTGATGTGAATCCACTGACGCCTCGCCGGCGCCGGCGCGCTGATCCATACCCAGCCACCCCAAGTCTGCGACCAGGCGGCTCCACGATGCCAATGGCGGAACTCCCAGATCATGTGCTCTGTGTGGCAACCAGCATGTTGGTTTGGTCGGCTCCGGTGCCCGAGAACTTCAGGGCGATGAAGTCTCCGTTCAGGTCACCAGCCGCCAGGTCGATGGTGTACCACCCATCCCCCACTTCGGACGCCGAGTTGGCACAGGAGGCAAAGGAGGCGCCGTCAATGGCCCTCTCCGCCGTGATCGTCAACCCAGTCTTCGGAGTGACGTGATCGGTGGAGTCCGCCATGAAGAACATGAACCCAGCGTGGGCCGTGTTCTTGGTGATCCGGACGGGCAGGTCCGCCTGGAGAGCCGCAATGTCCGCCGACATGGAGGCGCCGGCGGGTGTCCCAAGCTTGGGCTGCATATCCGCCGTGTCAACCAGGATGGCGTCCAAGTCTACGCCGCACTGCTCGCCGAAGCTGCCGGCGCCGACGTGACCCGCCGCCGCCTCGTCCCACACGGCATCGGCGATCGCCGCCGCAGTTGGATCATTGAGCGCGGCAAATCCGGCATCCATCTCCGCCTTGGTGGGAGCGTCATAATCCGCAAGGGCCGTGTCCACCTCGACGTTCACCTCGGCGGCCGACAAGTTGTTGAGCGCCGAGATCTCCGAGCTCAAGGCGTGGGCCTGGACCTCCTCACCGAAACTTCCGGCGCCGACGTGGCCAGCCTTGGCCTCATCCCATACCGCATCAGCCACCGCCGCCGCGCTGGGCGCCGCAGAGACCATGTCCGTGTTGGTGGTCGTCGTATCCACCAACTTGACCCCCTCCACCTGGTTGGTGCCCGGATCGTAGCCGGCATCGGCAAAGTCCTTGAGATCGGCCGCCGACTGCGCATCGCCACCGATCGCCGCCAGGTTCATGGTCCCCTCCACGATTTCATACACCGAATCACTCGATGGATTGGTGGTCCAGTTGGGGGTGACCGTGGCCGTGTCGGTCGCGCTGGTGTAGTCCGTTATGACGCGCGCCTGGCCGGCGCCGGTCCCGCTGATGATCTTGACCACGCAGCCATTGAGGATGTCATCGCCGAACGTCTCGCCGGCGGCCAGTTGAATCGTGGAAGCAGTCCCACCCTGGGCCGTGCCGGAGGCCAGGGGTGTCAGTCCGGAACCGGATCCGGTCGTCCACGCCGCGTCGCCCCGGTTCCGGATGGCTTCCAGGGAGTCTGTCGCCGTGTCGAAGGTGGCCCCCTGGATGTCCGTCATCAAACCAGCCAGGATCGACTGACCCGCGTCCATCTCCGCCCTTGTGGGCGGGTCGTAGTCCGCCAACGCGGTGTCCACCTGGGCGTTGATACTGGCCAGGCTGATGGTGTCCGGGACCTTCGTGTCGTTCAGGGCATTCGTGTCAACGAGGATGGCGTCGATGTCCGCCCCGCACCGCTGGCCGAATGTCCCGGCCGTGGTGTGCCCGCTGGCAGCCTCATCCCACACGGCATCGGCGATCTCAGCCGCGGCGTCGGCCGCCAACTCGGATGCGCCGATCGCGTTGGCGGCAATCTGAGCCGCCCCGATGGCGTCGGTCGCGATCTTTGCCGAGGTGATCGCATTGGAGGCGATGGCCGTGGCCGTGATGGCATCGGCCGCAATGGAGGCCACGGCGACCTGGCCGGAGGAATTGAACCCGGTGGCCGAAGCGCCGTAGAGGGCATCGTAGATGGCCTCCTCGATGACCCAGCATTCCAGCCTGATCGGCAAGGCACCCGACACATACACGTTGATGAAGAGGGGCCCCACGGTGTTGGTGTCCGTGGCATCCAAAGTGCAGTAGTAGAGCCCGTTGGAGCTGGTGATGTAGGTCGCTCCACCGGAGGTCTTGTTGGTGAGCGAAGTGGCCGCGAATCCCTTGAACAACTTGATGTCGGTGTTGGCGATGGTTAGGGAGTTCTCGGGCGTCACGCCGTCGGTGGAATCGACGAACGGCCCCAACAGGACGTTCTGGGACGCGGTGGATTGCTTGAGAATGATCATGCTATGCCTTGTTGCTCATTTCGATTCGCTCGGACAATTGCCGCATCACCTGGGTTGCCTGACGTTGGGACTCGGCGGTGAGCGCCATCTGGATCTCCGTTGATTTAATGACATCCACGCACTGCCCCTGCAGGTCGGCAAAGGCGGTCCACATCTGTCGGATGTCCTCGTCGCGCTTCCCTGTATCCTCGTCGCGCTTACGGATGTAGCGCATGAAGATGATCACCGTCACGATGACGGCCACGGCGGCGGGCACTCCGACCACCAGTCCCTCGAGTATCTTCTCCATCATACCTGATGTTGCTGCCTGTAGTGATGCATCGCAACCGGAATGGGCAGGCCGCCTCCTCCGGCTGCATCCTCAATGGCCATTCCAGCGCAGGCGTAGGTGTCCGAAATGGCGAGTGCCGCTGTGGCTGGACCGGTCCCTTCATCCGACGCGCCCACGATCCGGTACCAGGCGCACGCCCCTCCATAAACCCCATCGGTGTCACCGGTGTAATCCATGCTCCCGCCGGCCGCCAACGAATTCCAATCAAAGGTGGAAATGGTGGTGCCCCCGTACTCCCCGTAGCCGGCGAACACCACCGAATTGTTGGCGGCCGTGATGTCGCCCGTGGTCGGCGCGGTGCCGTCTCCCGCGGACCCATTTCCATCCGTAAAGGTCGCAGTCGCCGTGTAGGCAAACTCCATGACCACGACACGTCGCCATGCCCTTCCCGCGCCGAACGTCGCGGTGTAGGTGACACTGCCACTGGCGGCCGAGGCAAGGAGATAGAAGCACTGCACGTGCAGATCTCCCCCACCGTGGCTGACATAGGACGACCCCGCCGCAAACGACGACGTCCCATCGGAGACGTTTATCGTGGTCGACGCACCCTCATGCTTCACGAAGATGCAGATGAGGTTGCCGGCAGTGACGCCGGTGAGCGAAACGTCGATCGTCGTCGATGATTCGCTCGCCCCGGCGCCGTTTGCCTGGACAAAGGAGAAGCCCATGGCCAGGTGCTAGTCGACCGGCTGGACGCTGGACAGATTCATGCTGGACAGCGCGTTGGTGGTCACGGTCTCGGCGGCGTCCACGATGCGGATCGCGGCGCCATGGATGTCGTCGAGCGCGGTGCGCATGGTGGTGCATCCCGGGCCGGTCACGGCCAGGGCCAACAAGAGAAGGCATGTGTATCGTTTCATGGTCATGTGTTCATGGTGACGTGCAGGTAGTTCACCGTTCCGCTCTTTGCCGTGGTCTCCACCCAGACGAAACTCCCAGCGGGAATGTCCACATTGTCCAGGGTGGTAATCTTGTCACCGGTCGTGGTGTTGGTGGTGGCGGTCCCTCCACTGACGACCTCCGTCCCGGCCGCGGTGATGTCGGCCCCGAAGCGCACCGTCCAGGTCACGCTGGGCGATCCGCTTCCGATCAGCACGGCGGTCAACTGCGTGATCCTCAGGGGATCCTTGGCGTGAAACCAGGGCACCTTCTCGGAACTGGTGGGATCCGGAATGGTGAACCCGGACTTGGCGTCCACCACGGTGATGCCACCGTCCGTGGTGACCTTCAGGCGGCCGTATGCATCGAGGACCTTCATATCGATTTCTCCATCCCACTGATGAGGTAGCTGAGCACGTCGCCCGAGCTGGCGCCCAGGAGGATCTTGTCCGACGGGTTCAACTCCATGGGGTTGTCGATCGCCAGGAGTTGATCGCCCGGATCCAGCGCGACGACCGCCAGGGTGATCGCCACGCCACCGGCCTCGATCTGCCAGGTAAGCGTGCGTTGCACGGTGTCCCCGTTGCGCACTTGAATCTGGGTGATGGTCGTCAGCCTGTTGGCCGGCACACTGTAGATGGCTGTCGCAACACCAGCCACCAGCCCAAGCGCCAAGCGCCGGCCGATCGGCGAGGCCTCGCCGACCTCACGCGGATTGGCGATCGTGACCGTGCGCAGGGGCGCCTCTCCACTATACGTTTCCATCCGGCACCTCCCTCCCGCTGATCACGATGGAGACGGCGCCGGCGACGGAGGCCTGGGCCTCGATGCTCTGGCCCTGCGCCATGTCGTAGCGCTCGGTCGCGGTGGCCTTGCCGCCGGGCGGCAACACCACAGGCGCAGGACTGATCGGCGCGCGACGCTGGTTGCCGCGATGCAGATACACCGTCGCCGTCACCTCCCCAGCCGAGGTGTTCACCAGCGTCACGGTGTAGATCTCCGCTCGCACCCCATCCGGCACGGTGTAGAACCCGCTCAGCTCGGTCTTCAGCTTGTTGGTTTGGGGCAGCATTATCGTCGCACTCCAAAGAGCATTCGCTTCGCCCTGGTTCTCTCCTCGCGCACCACCTTGCCCACCAGGTCCTGGGCCGTCTCCGAGTCCACGCTCTCCAGCACGGGGAGGTACAGCTCGAGGCGTTGGCGTATCGCCCGCCCCGAGGTCTTCACGTAGCCGTAGTATTCGGCCGGCGTGAGCGTCCGATCCCCCACCATCGTGAGCTTGTCCGGCACGCTGATGAACGCGGACTTGCCGGCCAGGACCGACCAAAGGCGATCGCGACCGCTCCACTTCAGGAAGGGATTCAGATCATACTGGATCGGCTCGCCCAGGACGTTGATCATCGGCTGCTGGCCCTGGCGCGCGATCGGCACATCCCGCACGATGGCCCCCTGGACGGTCGAGGCGTCGTAGACCGTCGGGTCGAACATGCGATCGATCTGCTTTGCCAGGTTGGGGACGGCAAAACTGGACACCGTGCGAGCCAGCCCTCCGAACTGGTTCCGCGTCTTGGGCACGTTGTCACGGCTGACGCTGCCGAAGAAATCAGCCAGGCCCTTCAGGAAGGACTGGGAAAGAATCGTGTTGGGGACGCGCATCATGACGTAATACGCGCGGTTCCATGCGTCGGCCTCATCGAGCTTGCGCCACCTGGATGCATCCAGGAGGTTGCCGAGCAACGCCAGCCCGAGGTGCATGTTGCTCCACTGGTAGTTGAGGTAGGCATCGCCCACTTTCACCGAGTAGGGGCGCCAGCCCGACTCCTGCAGCTGGAAGCGCTTCGCCGCGTCCGAGGGCCCGCTCGCCGTGATCGCGAAGGGCGGGTCCTCGTCATCACCACCCGCCAGCGCCAGGCCGAACAGCGCCGACAGGCCGAGCGTGCCCAGCGTGGCGCGGGCGGCCTGGATCCGAAATTCCTCCGAGCCCCAGGATGGCGCCCGCTCCTCGTTGATGTTGCCGGCGTTGAACAGTCGGGAGTAGCCCCAGGGGGTGTAGTTGAGGGCGTTGTTGGTGACGTTGGCCACCACCTGGGTAAACGGCACCAACAACCGCAGCGGGCGGTACTGCCGGCTCATGTTCGAGATCCCGCGGGCCAGCACCCCCATCACTCCATCGGGCTCCTGGTTGTAGGTGGCAAACCGGCCGTAGTCGGCGGCCTGCTTCACGAGAGCGGCCGGCCGTGCCTGCTCCATGAGCTCATCCACACGGCGCCGGAAATTGAGTCCAGACAATCCCTCCGTTCGGGCTTGATCCTCAGCGGCCCGCCGCACGGCCGGCGTGTTGTGCAGAATTTCCGCCATGCGCCGGTTCAGATCGGCACCGCGGCGGCCCTCCTCCCGGGCAAGGGTGCGCGCCAGGAAGCGGCTCTTCATCTCCTGGGCCGACCGAAAGAAGGTCATGTCGGCGGCCGCCATCACCCGAAAGACATACTTCCAGGCATGGAGCGGATAGGCCGGGCCCTTCCACCGCACGAGCTCCAGGGCCATCGGCACCTCGAGCTTCTTGATCCGGGTGCCGGTGATCTTCCCGGTTTTCAGCACATTGATGGCGTCGCGGCCGCCGCGGATGATCCCGGTGTAAAGCCCCGCCAACATCGAGGGGATGGCGCCAGGCCTGGCGGCGCCGTGTGCCCAGAATTCGGAGAGGACATGGGAGAGGGTGCCCATGATGTTCCTCGCCTGAGTCGTCCATCCGCTCAGGAGGTTGGCGTACCAGAGGCCCGTTGCGATGTCCCACTTGCTGATCCCCTGCTGGCGCGCGATCAACGCCAGGACGTCGATGATGGCCTCGTCCCTCTGGAACCCTTCCGGCAGCCTGAGCGCCCGCTCGGCCAGCACCAGCACCTTCCCGGCGATCGCCGGGTCATACTTCGGCAACTTGAGCTTCCTGGCTTTGGCCCGCTCCTCGCCGCCGGCTCGCTCGACCTGGCGCCGCCGGGATTGGTTGACGGCCCGTTGGTAGCTCCGCACGTAGCCGGCGGGCGTCATGCGCGACCACACGGCAAAGGCCTGCACGCCCTGGCCCAGCCTGGTGCCGTATTCGGTCAACCACTCGGCCGCATCGACGGCCGCATCGAGGGCACGCTGGTCGCGGGTTTGAGCATAGGCCTGGTTGGCCTTTCGGATGAGCGCTTCCCCCAGGATGACCCGAACGCTTTCTGTGAGGCCGTTTCGCTCGTCCTTGATCAGGGCCAGCGCGCCGACTATGCCCTCCCTCTCCACGATCGCCATGGCCTGGGCGGCATCCACCTCGTTGCTCGTGGGCAGGTATTCGCGGTTTCCAGCGGCTTCCCGCACCTCGGTCGTCAGGCTGTCATCCTCCGCCAGGCGGCGGCTGAATCGCCGTTCGCGGTACCGGACCGCCTGGTCGACGGCAAAATCGCTGCCGAGCTCCTCCGGCGAGCTGGCGATTCGCCCGCCCAGGGCATCCGCCCAGGCCCGGCGCAACAGCTCCGTGACTTCAAGGCCGAGGTCCCTGGCAAACTGGGAGACGTCCCGCACGCCTTCGGCGATGTAAATTCGGGCCAGATCTGCGGCCGCCTTGTAGAATTCCCATGCCTTACGGGCATCACGGCGCGGATCGTGGGCGGCCCCAAGAATGAGCATGTCGCCCCAGGCGTCGCGTAGACGTTGCTTGGCCTTCTGCTTCCGCTCAGATTCAGGCCTGGTAGGCGATTGCCCTGCGGGGGTTGTTGGAGGAGGCCCGCTCTCCGAAGAAGGCGGGAGGGCGTTCTGGCGTTCAGGACGGGTGGCTATCGGCCCTTGCTGGACGGGGGCTTGGCCGAAGCCTCTCTGGGACCATTGCTGGTAGACCGACGCGACGCGCGGGGCGAGCCGAAGATCCAGCCTTGCGAGAACATCGGATCCGACGCGGGAATCGATCCCTCGTCGATAATTCTCGCCCTGCGGGTTTTGCTGCCAGTCGTTTTCTTCATAGATGCCATCGGCTGAAGTCCGGGCCAAGCGGAGCTCCTGGATGTTTGCGCCATCGGCCCAGCGGTCCAGAACATCCAGGATTTTCCCCTGGAAATCAAGGTTGGACTGCCTCCAAGTGGCCCCCTCTTCCTGGAGGTTTTCCCCAGGGAAACCGGTGGTGTTAAGCACCAGAAGCCGGTTCGCGCCCGGCACAGCGGCCACGCGACCGGGCCCAAACTGCTCGTTCAGGCCCTCGACCAGGCTCGCCATCTGCTCCTCCGAGAGCGGCTGAGGAAGCCCCACCCGAATCAGGTTCTGCTCGTCCGGCAGGATCGAGTGAAAGGGCCGAACCCCGGCCACAGCTTCCTGGAAGGAGTAAAGACCCTGGAGCATGGCGTAAGCCTCGGCCCGCTTGCGCTCCTGGGGATCCAAGCGCACGGCGCCGCCCGGCACCGGCAGTTGCCCGGTGATTTGCTCGGCAGGGTTGACCTCGACGCGCCCAGCGCTGTTTACGAACGCGGAGGGGGCGATGTCGCCTTCCCCTCGCGGCTGCGGCGTCCAGCCGAGCTCTTCCCCGATGATATCCCGCCCGGTCTCGGGATCCAGGAACGCCTGGCGAACCTCGCGCATGAAGGCCAGCCGGGTCCGGTAATCAGCCTGGTGAAGTCCCCTGAGATAGCCCGTGTTCCAACCCGGCTGAGCCTCCCAACTGAGCAGCACGGGATGCGACTCCGATCCGGCCGATACCGCGCCGGCAGCCGGCGGCGCCACGTCCTGGGTGTCGGATGCCTCGGCGGGCACAACGGCTGGAGTTCCGGGCTCGGGTGCGGGTTGCGGGGCACTCTCCTCCTCCGCCTCCAGTGCCGCCAGCGCTTCCCGCATCTTGTCGATCCCCACCTTGCGCGCCGCGCGCTTCTGGACCTGGGCGGCCGCGGAAGAGGCCAGCATGGGAACACTGAACGCGGTCGCCTCGGCTGCCAACTGCCTGGCGGTCGGCGGCTCGTAGGCGTCCCCGTGCAGAAAGGACAAGGCCTCGGCGGCGCGTTCCTCGAACACCTCCCCCAGGATGCCGTTCCACCCGCCAGCCTTCAGGGCCTGGTTGAACCGGTCCACCAGGCCCTTGCCACTCACGCCGTTCTCGACCTGTCGGCGAGCCCAGCGCCGCATCACGGCCCCCTTTAGCGCCACCAGCGGTTTCTCGACCAGGAACCCGAGGCGCTCGGTGCCCAGTTCGACACCCGACTGCACCAGAGCCCGCCCCAGCGCCGGCAGGAACGTGCCGTCGTCCTGCTCGAATTGCACCTGCAATCGCCCGGCGTCATCCTGTTCGAGATGCAGGTCCTCGGCCAGGTTGTAGGACACGTTGCGGGCGACCAACTGGGGATTCGCGGCGGTCTGGAGGGCGACACCCCCGACGGCCGACAAGGCATTGACCGCCTTGTTCTGGATCTGGGTTTTCAGCACCTTCATCAAGGCGGCCTTGGTGGCCTTCTTGCCGGCCGTGAACGCACCTCCAGTGGCCGCGAACTCCGTGGCAAAGCCGGGGAGCTGGGTCATGATGTCGATCGCATCGCCCGCCCACCCCTGCTCCTCCTTCTTTTCGAGTTGAACGAGGAGGTCCGCCACCATGGCGAAGTCGTTGCCCCGGCCCCGCCCGGACGCCAAGCGCTTGGCGGCATCGAGGGTGATCGCCATCCGGTTGGCCTCGTTGACCGCACCGGTGAACGGGATCCGATCCAGGGTGTAACTGACCCAGTCCGGGATGACCTTGGTCTCGCCGCGACGCTCGGCCCGGATCTCGTCGGTCAGCCGGCGGCTGTAGGCATCCTGGTCGGCGGTGCGCTGGGTAGCGATCACCTGGTCCACCACACCTGGCAATTGCTCGATCGTTGGGACGTGGACCGGCTGAGGCGGGTCCTCGATCGCGGCGGCGCCGCCGCGCCGCGCGCTAAGGAAATCCTCCGCGGTTGCCGGTCCACTGCGGCGCCGCTTGAGGAACTCGACAGCCGAAATGGTCGTATCTTCGGGCATCACTTCATCCCGAGCCCGCGCAGGATCTTCACCGCCTGCTCCTCATTGAGGCGGCCCTCCTCCACGAGCTGTTTCACCTGGGCAGCCAGATCCATGTCCACCTCGACTGAGGTTTCCCCGCCTAGAGCTTCAAGTTCCTCCTCCAGGCCGACGGTCTCACGCCTCACATCCTTGATCAGGTCTTCGATCGCAGTGTCGTTTGACCAGAATCCAGGCTCCCTCACTTGACCTTGGGCATCGATGCGAGCCGCCTTGACCCCGTCAGCTTTCAGCGCCTCCAGTTGGGCCAACGTAGATCGCTTGTGCGCCAAGGCCTGCTGCTTCGCGCTCAACACATCATCAACTGGTGAAGCACGCTTCTGGAACGGCTTGCCACCGATGTCCACATACTGCCCGTCGGTTCCTTCGATTGGCAAAGCGGGCCCCAAGAGTGCCTGGTCGATGCTGTACTGGCCGGTCTCGGGCGAGTAAATGCCCTTCATGCCTCCCGCCTGGAACGGCAGGGGCGCGTCGGCCTGGCCTCTCGATCCCGCCTGGGCCAATAGCGCCATGTTCTGCGCCATCCTGGTCTGGGTGCTCAATGGCGCCCCTTCCTCGGCCAGCATCATCATGGTTTGCTCAGGCGAGGGGTAGGTGGGCTGCCATTTGGCGGCCATTTCGTCATTGAGCGGCGCCGGCGGCGTGGCCCGCAGCGCCATGCGCTCGTTGAATCCCTGCTCCGCCTTGCGTGCCGCTTCCTGGTCGGCGACGGTGCCGGCGAGCTGCTGCATGGCCAGCTCCTCCTGCTGCCGCCGGCGATCGTAGAAGTACCCATCGACCAACCCTTCCAACGTCGCCGCGTCGGAGGCCTCGATGTCGGCGTCGCTCAGTCCAAGGGGCTCCTTCAATGCCTTGGCCGTCGCGCGTGCGCGCTTGGCTGTGTCCTGCCTTGCCCTCTCGCGCTCCTGGTCCTCCTTATCCTGGCGTTTGCGCCGCTCCCTCCGATCGGCGCCGGCCTCGATCCCGGCTCCGAATTGTTCCATGCCACGCATGATGCCTGAATAGAGCAGGGCACCGCCTTGATAACTTGCTCCTGGATTGTATGGCATAGCGTTGTCTCCGAATCAGCCGCTGGCGGCCGCGCTGCCCATCAGGCCGAGGCCTCCGCCGATGAGGCCCGAGCTCATGCCCATGAGCGCGTTGTAGTCCGCAATCTTTGCCGCCTGTCTGGCGTTGGCGTTGAAATCGTAAGCCGCTTCGAATCCGCCGGCGAAAGGATCGTATTGCGCCGGCGCCGCGGCCTGCCCGAATGCGGACAGCGCGAATTGATTGGCAGCGCCGGTTTGCGCCGGCCGGCCGAGGATGACATTGGTCAGGTCCGGCTCCAGGGCCTGATGCATGCCAAGCACTCTCAGCGCCTGGTCCTGCCGTTGCCGCCGGCGTGCCTCGCCCGCCTGGCCGATGGAATACATCTCCTGCCAGGCATCCATGTTCCCGAAGCCCATCCCCCTGGAGGCCTGCGCCGATCGCACGGCCTGCTTGAACTCGCGCCTCAGGGCCGGATCCAGGCCGGGTCCGGCCGCCAGCTCCTCGCTCGCCTGGTCGGTGAGATCACTCAGGAGCTTGGTGCGCTTGGGATCGATCGAGCTGCGATATGCCTGCAGCGCGGCCGGGCCAAGCGCCTGGAGGATGTCGATCGATCCCCCGCTCTGCCGCGCCAGGCTTTCGAGGGTCATCCGATCCTGGGCGGGCAGGATGTCCTCGCGCATCACGTTGAGCAGGCCGCGCGAGGCCGGGGTGTTGACGGCGTACTCATGATGGATGGGCTTGTAGCGGCCGCCGCCCAGGTTCTGGATCAAATCCCATGACACCGTCTGCGGCCCCCCACGCGAACCGAGCAGGTAATTGGAGAGCATCAGCTCGTTGAGGTAGGTATTGCGCGATGCATCCAACTGACCCTGCGCGAAGGCCTGGTCGCCGAAGAGGCGCTTGACCGCGAGTGTCTCCCCGGTCTCCTTCCCCGGCGATCGCTGCTCGGAATCGGCGCCATTAACCAGTCCGTAAATCCCCAGGCCAAGCCCCAACAGGGATGCCGTCCCGCCGACTCCCATGGCCGTGGCTGAGTTGGCCGAACTCATCATCGATCCGTAAGGCATTATACGACTCCTTTCATCAAGTTGATCTTGGTCACGTAGGAGGCGACCGACACCTGCACATTGACCGTCTGCAGCCAGGCACACCTGGCTTCGTTGAACTTCACGCCCGGGCAGCAGAACTCCCAGATTTCACCGCACACATCGACCTGGCGCATGTCCCGGAACTGCACGACCAGGGCTTCCCGCAAGCGCACTGCCCGTCTCAGGGCCGCGAACTTGCGGTGAATGTCATCAAAGATTGCATCGGACCGGTCGCCGTTGAGCTCTGGATGGTCACGGGTATAGCGCCTCCAACTGGCCTTGATCTCGCCCAGGTCGCGCTCGACCAGAACGACGCGCGCCTGGGGAAGCGCGTCGAAGAGCGCCTCCCAGTAATGGGCCACTCCGGTGTCGGCGATACCGACGAAGGATGCGCCGATGCGGTCCGGGGACCCCGCTTCCCGCACCATGGCCAGGAGGTCCTCGATGCTCTCGCAGTCGATCCCGGGATCGTGCAGGCAATGGCTTGACCGGTGCGTCAGCAGGTTGGCCAGCCAGGCCGTCCTGGATCGCGGCATCGCGGCGATGATATAGACGTCGGGTTGCATCAGAACGTGTAGCCCGTGACGTAGAGCCGATAGGTGGCAGCCGTGTCCGTGGTGGAGTAATAGAAATCCTGCGCCGTGATGAGGGGCACATCGAACAATCCGGCTGTGAAGAGCGAGGACGTCGACGTTCCAGGCGCCTGCACATTGATCGTGAACCCGTACAATCCACCCGTGACCTGTCCGGCAATGGCGAAGTTTCGGGCGGCGCTCACCGAGCTGCCACAGTGGCCAAAACAGGTCTTTGCAATGGGCGGCACGGCCGCCTTTAGCAGATCGTGCTCGGCGGAATTTGCACTGATGGCCACCCACGAGACCGAGCCGGCGCGATCGAACAGGATGGCGTTGTTGGGCAGCCACACCTTGCGTTCGACCTGATAGAATTGGTAGGTGTTGCCGCCGGTGGTGGACCGTATGGGAGAAATCATCGCCGCATATCGATACCCAGCAGGCAACACGGGCGAACTGGCCGACGCACTCAATAGACCCGCCACGGTGGTTCCGTTGTAAATCACCCACAGGTAGTACCAGGTGTTGTCGAGGAGCGAGTCGACACCCTCCAATCCATTGACGCCGTTGGTGGTGACGTTGACCGTGAAACTGAACCCGGCCACGCCGATGATCGACGTGCCACCCAGTTCCTGCAGGATCACCTGCCCGGAGAATGCAAACACGTCGATGTGCGTCCCGGGAAAGGTGGAGCTGCTCCGAACGACCAACCCTCGGGAGCTGCCGACGATGGCGGCGAGCTCCGGCCTGGGGTTGCCGAGTTGGCTGGTCATCTGGAACGCGTCCTGATCCACGCTGAAGATGGCCCGCACCACCTGGCCCTCCCGGATGTCCCCCGCCCCCAGGACCACGTCGAGATTCTTGTAGATCGCCTTGGCGCCAAGGCCGTCCACGTTCACCGTGCATGCCCCGGGGTTGTCCCCGGCCGCCTCGAACGAGATCACCAAGCCCTCATAGTAGCTCTTGAGGGTGGGCGACATAGTGACCGCGATCGTGTCCGTCCCCGTCACCGAGGTGGAATGCCAGGCCGCGTAGTCGGCCAGGGGACTCAGGACCTGGAAGGCGCCCGTGGCGTCATAGATCGCCTCGACGATCATCCCGCTGCGAATGTCGCCGGGCCTCAGCTCCTTGGACTGTTCCCGGTAGAGATTCTTGTCACCAAGGCCGTTGATGTTGATGTCGGTGGCGCCGGCGTTGTCGCTGTCCGCGCGAAACCGGACCAGCATCCCCTCGGCGTAGGCCGCCGGCGCATTGACCAGGTTGATGTCATAAACGCCCGTGTCGCCGACGCCCGTGGCATACCAGAACGGGCCGGCCACGGCTTTGACGGCCGTGACGGCGCCATCGGCCAGGTCGGCTGTCTCGATCGTGCCGGCCAGACTGAATGTGGGCTGGCCAAGGAGATTGAGCTTGGCGTAGGTGACCGGCTCGTCGGTGGCGAATTGCTTGCCCGGCGTGACTGTGACTGAGACTGCCATTAGACGTGACTCCGTTCATTCTCGGGCTGGGGCGCGCCCTCGATGTTGATACCCATCACCCGCACCCGCCCGGTGCTGTTCTCGATCCGCAGCTGGACCATCCGCTCCCGCTCATTCAACTTGAAGGCAAGCCGCCGCTCCTGGTGATGGCTGAGCGTGACGCCATCCTGCAGGATCAACCCATCGCTCCCCCCCACTCCATCCAGGGTGACGCTGTAGTCCTGGCGGAAAGGATCCTCGAAGTCGTCGTTGACATTGGTGAGGTCGTGATCCGCCCGGTGGTGGGGGCGATCAAACTTGGTCCGGTCGCGGGTCTCAGCTTCGACCAGCGTGGTCGATTCACCGACGCCCGGTTTGACGGCGGTGATGGTCAGTGACGGCAGCCAGGTCTGCACGTCGATCCACACGTGTCCCCACTTGGCCATCATGCGGCCCGGCGACTGGTAGGCCCGTGTCACCAGAATGGCAGCGATGGGCAGCGTGATGCGCTCGGTGATGGTCGCCCAGGAACCGGTGGTAGCGATCGCCGGCAACACGCCGTTGGTGGACAGAAACCTGACACCGGTGGAGAGCTTGACGACCTGCGTGTTGGGCGCCGACCACGGGAAGGGCAGGTTGGTGTCATAGCCGGATAGATTGGTGTTCCCACCGTAGAGAGTAGTGCGGCAAAAGTCGATCGACTCACTGACGGCCCAAAGGGTGGGCGTGTTGTTGCCCAACCCACTGTCCGCGGTGATCAGCGTGCCGCCGTTGACCTGCAGCGTGTCCCCGTCCTCCGGGATCGCCGTCACCTCCAGATCCGCCTGAGGGAAGGGATCCGCATCCTCGTAGTCCTCCTCCAGGAGCACCACCCAGCCATCCGATCCGTAGCTGAACATGCGGCGCACCGCCTGGTGGCGCGCGATGAACAGCCTGGCAAAATCACGGCCGGGGGTTTCGTCGTGCCCCGCCCAGGCGTTGTTGAGGAAATCAAAGACCAGCACGGCGTTGTTCACGCCCCGCGTCACGCGGCGCAGGCTCGCGGTGACTACCAGCCCGACCGTGTGATGGAGGGTGACGGTGGTGCCCTGCGCGGTGAAGTAGCCGCTGTTGGTCAGGTTCTGGGCGCCATTGTCCATGCTGGCCTCAGAGGCACCGAGCTCCACAAAGTAGGTGGCGCCTGCCGTCAGGCCCTGGACCGTGTAGGTCTCATCCAGGTCGTAGATGGCGCCCTGGGCCAGCTCGGGCCCCTGCACCTCCGCGTCGTCCAGCGGGACCGCCAGGTAATAGCGCGAGTCCCAGTAGGCCGCCGAGGCATTGGCCACATGCCTCCAGTTGATCCGCTTGATGAGCGGATCGATCGCCTCGGACACCGGGCGCACAACACTTTGTAGCCTGTTCTCCTCGGTCTGGCGGATCGACATGACGCCCAATTGCGACAGGAACCAAAGGTCCCGCCCGACCTGGGCGATGCTGTTGGGCGCAACGCAACCGAACTGCCCGGTAAGAAGCGTTAGTTGCGCCGCGCTCAAGTCGCCGTAGATGTTCGTCAACGCCCAAACGCTCTGCTCCTTGAAGGCGATGAGCGTGGTCTCATTGAACGGCACGATGGCCAACAGTCGGTCGCTGGATCCGCGATTGACCCGGAACTCCTGGAGAATCGTGTAGCGGGTGTAGTCGCCGATATCGGAGAAGGCGACGTCGTCCTGGTCATTGGGAATCCAGAGCCGGTTCTGGAAGAAGACGGACCGGCTGGCGTTGGGGATCGGGATGGTGCCGTCGCTCTCGTCGTCGTCGCCCGATTGGCTGATGTACTCCCAGCCGGTGCCAAGCTGGTTCATCACCAGGGTCTCCCGATTGGCGCCTCGATGCATGACCACGCGGTCGAAGGCCTGGGTGAACCACACATCGGTGTCGATGACCGCCTGGTCGGGCAGGTTCATCTCGACGGGCGTGTTCTGCTCGACGGTGTAGAACACGGTGTCATTGGCCGCGATCAGAACGAACTGCTGGCCGGTGCGCGGATCATCGAACACCCCGACGCCACGCACCGACGACCAGGCGTTGATGTTGCCGCTGGAGATCTTGTTGTTCCAAGGGAGCACCATGTGCCCCAGCCGGGTCTCGGGCACGCCAAAGCGGAAGCGCATGTTGACCGCCTCGGCGGCAAACTGTTCAGGCAACAGCTCCGGCGCGACGCGCATGTTGACGCCGCGCATGCCTCCGTCGACCATCGGTGCCGGCGAGTCGTCGTGTTCGTGATATGTGCGAAACCTGCTCATGCGACACGGCCCATGGCCTGCATGAAATCGTTCCAGAAGGTGGAAATCGCGGCCGCGTTCCCTGTGGACCAGGCCCCCTTCCAGAAGAAGTAGCCGCCGAGGATGTTCCCGCTGGCGATCGGCAGATCGGGCGTCTCGCTGTTGTTCCGGCGGAAGATGTAGAAGTCCGTGGTGGACACTCCGCCGTCGGTCACGGTGGCGTAGAGTCCGCGCGCCGTGGCGTTGGTGTATTGACGGAGCTCGGTCTGGCTGGCGCGGCCACACCACAGGAGGGAGGGCCCCTGCACACCGGCCAGGCCGGCATCCTGCACCCCTCCGGTGAGACCCATCGAGGTGGTGAGGGTGTCGGAGTTGAACGTGCGCACGCCCCAGGAATCCACCGCGTTCCAGCTTTGGGTCATGGCCTCGAGGGAGGCCGGCATGGTGAGGGACTGGATCCAGACACCCATCGCGCCGCGGTCCTCGTGGTAGCCCAGGTCCTGGGGGTCAGTGCCGGTGTCGATGTAGCTGGTGCCGTCGGCGGTGAGCCCCCCCCGCCGGCCCAGGTTCTTGTGGTCACCGGTGACGAACCCGCTGTTGGTATCGGCCTGGGGCCCCACGGTGGCGATGATCGGCCTCATGACCGACGCGATGTCCGATCCGACGAAGAGGTTGACCCGGGCCAGGCCGCTGGCCACGTCATCGACACCGTAGATGATGCCCTGGGCGCGCGCGTAGCGTACGGCGTCATCCATGCGCCTGAGGACCTCACGTGTGGCGGAGGCCCCACCGGCGATCCAGTCCCGGGTGAAGGGATCGTATCCGCGCCGGGAATATGTCGCTGCAGAGTAGCTCATCGGCGATTCTCCAGGTTGGGTTGCCCGTCAGGCTTCGATCTCCGTGTACACCGCCTGCCCCGATCCCGGCGTGCCGCCCCAGATCCCGACGATCGAGCCGGTGTAGGTGTAGGTGGGCGGCATCGTCCAGTCCGCCCCGGCCGCAATCTTGACGGTGTAGCTGGTGGCGGTGGCGGTGCCGCCGTAGCGGATGAAGAGATCGGCCGTGTCGGTGTTGACGATGTGAAGCCCGATGCGCGCGGCGTTGGCCGGCACGATCTCGACCGACGCGCCGCCGCTGTCCACCGCATCGATCGTCACCGAGGTGGTTTGCTTGGCGACGATGGACACGGTGTCCTTGGCGGACTCCAGGTCGGCCCCTTGGACTAGCAGGGCGGCCGTATCCTTGTTGATGGCGCACATGGCCTGGTGGCCGGCCGTGTGGTTGGGCGCCCAGGCGGACACGTCGCGCGCGATGGCTCCGATGCCGGATGATTGCATAGACTACCTCACTCTCACTTTGACTTTGCGTTGTTGCTGCTGCTGCCCTCCGTGGATCAGGAACTGCTGGTCCAGCTTCAAAAGGGACTTTTTGAACACCCGGACGGCCTTGTCGGTCTGGCCCTCGGCGTCGAGCCAGTTGGCGTAGCCCGCCCAGGTTAGGAACTGCTGAAATCGTTTGGGAATCCCCACCAGCTGCCACTTGGCGGCGGCCGAGGCAGGGCTCTCGCCGGCGGAGGTGGTCTCCATCGCGGTGTAGAAGTCGCCCGAGGCTCCGCTTTGGAAGTACACCTGGTCGCCGGCGCTGTAGGTCGCGGACCCGCTCCAGTCATCGCCCAGGAGATCGGTGAAGCGGATCTTGAACCACAACCACACGCTGACCAGGTCCTGGTTCACCTGCACGCCGTTCTCCGACAGCTCAAAATCGACCTCGGCCGCGTCGCGGCGGACGCGCGGGTTGAGGTCATAGACCTCCATGCAATGGCCGATCGCGGTCTGACCGGCCTGCTCGTAGTCCACGTAACGATCAAAATCCGTGAGCACACCCCAGTAGTTGGTGTCGATGGGCGCATTGCCGGTCGAGGCGGTGTGGCATTGGTAGTAGCGGCCGGTGGTCTGGTAGAAGACCTTGTCGCCGGCGACATAGGCCGTGGACGCGTCGTAGGGGTCGGCGCTGTAGGCCACACGGCTCTCCGCCCACCAGGCGCTGTTCTCCGCCAGGGGATCCCCGGTGGCCGGGGCGTTGTTGGTATTGGCGGCCTTGAGGCTCTGGTAATACCTGCCCGAGGGCGTGTAGAAGACCTCATCTCCCGCGGCGTAGGTGGCCGCGGCGCTCCACTCCAGGCGGTACCATCGGTGTTGGAGCCGCATGAGGCCAGCCCACGGATGTCGTTCCCAGGCATCCTTGAAGGCGTCGTTGATCTGGACCATCAGCTTGGAGTTTTCCTCATCGCTCAACGCATCGGGCTTGAGGCCCGCGAGCTGGGCCACGGCCTTGCGCACGATCAGGTAGCTGACGGTTTCAAGTGCCATAGGACTTGGTCCACCTCCGGCGGCCTGGCGCCGGTTCGAGGATGTGCACTTGGCGTGATGGGGCGGCCGGCGCAAGGCCGCGGTAACCCGACTGGATCCGCGTGCCGCCGCACTTCACCCGCGCATGGGGGTTGTCCCTCTCGAATTCCCTGAGGAAGGAGGGATCCTGCCAGCAATCGTAGCTCAGGCGCTGGCCCCAGTAGTGGTAGCTGTAGGCGTCGACCTCGATCCGCACGCGGCCGATCCCGTCGATGGCGCGGCGGTCTGTGCCGAGCTGGCCGGCCGCCTGGCGTTGCCGCACCTCGGTGAGGGCCTGCTCGACCTTGTGCTCCTGGCGAAAGAGCCAGTCCAGCTGCCGGATCAGTTCCCCGCTGAAGGAGGACAGCGTGGCGATTGGGCGCCGGTAGGGCGCCCCTCTGATCTGCGGGGTGTAGCTGTCGCTCATGTTCGGAGAGGCCCCGCCCGGCGGACATCTCAGGCACCGGGCGGGGCTCAATAACCCCAACCAACCAAAGGTCAGGTGATGACGTCGCCGTGCTTGGCCAATTCGACCAGACGCAGGAAGACATGGAGCTTCCCGGCCGTCAGCGCGGTGATGGCGGCGCCGGCCACCGTGAAGATGGCGTCGATCGTGTCGGCCGCTGTGTACACGTAGCCGTTGCCGATCGATGCGTTGGTCTCGCGGTAGTAGAGCACCTCGGTGCCATCGAGGTGAACCTGGACGCCCGTGCCGGCCTGGTTGTTGATGAGGCGATCGACATCGCCCCCGTCTCCAAGCTGGAAGGTGAGCCCGGTGGTGGACCCTCCATCGAACGGCGTCTCCAGGTAGAAGAACACGTTCTCCACCATGAGACCCGGCGGGTTGGTTCCACTGGCGGGAATGACGGGCGTGGCCGTCCCGCTGGTGAAGGTGATGACGTCCTCCCAGGTGATGGTGAGGCGATGCGTTGCGCCCAAGGTCTTGGACGCTTCGTGGCTGAGTTTGACAAGTTCCATTCGTTTCCTTTCTCCGTCTAGGTTGATGCTTGATGACCCCCGGGATCAGGCGGGCAGGAACTTGCCGGCGCAGAGCGTGTTGTCGAACTGCAGACCTGCGACCGACTCGACCAGGGCGCGGGGACCGCCGCCCAGATCGGGCAGGCGCTCGACCGAGGGCATGCTGTTGTAGCGGACGTGCACCTTGCCCATGTCCACCAGATAGCCGCGATCGGTGTCGGGCGCGCCGGCGGCGTCGCATCCGATGAAGTTGTCCGACACGACGCGGATGATGCCGTAGTCGCCCTCGTAAACCGACGTGGTGTTGACGATCTTCTGATCGGTGCCGGAGAAGCTGAACTGGCGCACCGTATAGAAGGTGTCGGTGTCGGCGCCCGCGGGTCCGTTCTTGCTCCACCGGGTCATGGTGGTGAACGCGCGGCGCAGCTCCGAGCCCGCAAAGAGCACGTAGCTACCGCTGAATCCGGTGGCGTCGAAGATGGCCTGCAGCATTTCCTGCACGTCGCCCTCTTCGGTCAGGGACGCCACGGCGGTGGTGTTGAGCTGGGAGCCGCTGGGCTTGTAGCGGGCCGGGAAGTCGAGGTAGCTGTGCGCGGTGCCAGTGATCCACGTGCCCATGGCCCGGCTCAGGTACGCATTGGCGCCGTCGTCCTGCTGGGCGTCGTTGTCCGAGAGGAAGCCGCACTCCATGTCGCGCTTGATCTCGACCAGCTTCTTGCGGATCGAGTTGGCCAGCTCCTTCTTCCGGCCCAGGCCGGCGACGTTGGAGACGTTCTCGGCCAGGCGGCTCACCTTGGCGGTGCGCCGGAAGACCTGGACGTGGTTGCGCAGCTTGGCGCGGTTCTGGGCCGCGTTCTCGTAATCGACGACATCCTCGCCGTCGACCGTGCCCGAACGTTTGGGGGGCTCGTACGCGTCGACCTGCCAGTCGAAGAGCGTGTTGACAGGCTCCCGGCCCTTGTTGGCCTGGGAGATGAAGGGGGTATTCTTGACGTCTGCGATCGCGATCAGGTCGGCGAAATCTTCTCGTTTGCCGACCTGGGACCGCTCGGTTAATCCAGCCATGATGGTCCTTACAGCATTGAGGCGACGGCGTCCTCGATGTCTGCGTCGGAACCAGTGGTGCGGGCCTTGGCGATTCTGGCCTCGCGTTTGGACTCGGGGGTGGGATTGGACGGCGCCGCGGCGGTGGGCCGGCCGGCAATGGCCGGCGCCCGCTTGGGCTTGGCGGGGGCGCCATTGCCGGACTTGCGCGCCTCGCGCGCCAGCTTCCCGGCGATGAGATCCGCCATCATCAACCGTCCGTGGGGATAGTTTCGGAAGGTGGGCCAGAACTGGACTGCCAGCCGGCCTTCGGGGGACTTGGGGGCGCGTAACGCCGCGTCGCTCACCCACGGGTAGGCCTCGACCGCCTTGCGGTCGAACTCCACCCGCTGGGCCTGCGCTGTGCGCACTTGCTCCCGCTTGAGCGTGGTCACTTCGGACCTGACCTCGGCCAGCGTGTCGTTGGCGTAGTCGATCTGGTCTTCCAGCCAGGCCCTCAGGCCCGCCGGGGTCCAGTCCGACACGGCCGCCTGGCGGCCCTTGAGCCACTCGACGACCCGGTCGTATCCGGTCTTGCCCTGCCCGTCCTCTTCGGCATCGAGATCCCTCAGAAGGCGGCGCGCATTGGACTTGGCCGCCTGGAGGCTCTCCTGGCGCTTGACCAGCTTGGCCACCGCGGGATCCTGGGGATCCAACGTTGCGGCCGCCGGCGGATCGCCACCGGAAGGATCCTGGCTTTCCAGTTCCTCCCGCCGGCGTCGTTCCTCGGCCAGTTCCGCCTCGAGGCGTTTCCTCTTGGCGACTTCCTTGGCGATCCGGCGGTCCAGCGCGTGCTGGGCTTCAGGGCTCAGCGCGTCGTCGGTCTCCTCATCCGATTCCTCATCCTCATCCGACTCCCCGGACTCCTCGTCCTCTGGTTCGTCAGTCTCGACATCGACGTCACCGTCATCCGGTGGTTCGTTGTCATCACCGGCTGGCTCCTGGCCGGCCGGTGCCGTTGGTTCATGTCCGGGTTGGGCATCCTCGTCGTCGCCCAATAACCCCATGAGCGCCTCGTCGGCCCGTTCCTCGAGGCTGGAGTCCACGGTTTGAGAATCCGAAGATGTCTCCGGCTTGGAGGGAGTGACCGTTGTCCCTGTTGCAGCTTTTGGCATGCGCATCCTGGGGTTTTTATCGTCGGATCAGGGAACCCAGGCGGCACTCACCGCCCGGGCCAGACCCGACAAAGGGCAGGACACCAGTAAGAACCTGCACCTTCAGCGCACACAGAGACTGAATCCTCGGTGCGATGCAACTGGAAATGTTGCGCGTACAACCTCGATAACCCTCCCTAACCCTCCCTAACCCTCGATTTTCCCCAAACCCTCCTTGACGCGGGGGGCTTTGCGCTGCCGGCGGGGCGTCTGCGCGGGTTCCTGCGCCTGGGCGCGCAGGCGCAGGAGGGTGTTCCGGAGGTCCTCCAGGCCGGTCTCGCGCCCCAGGGCGTGACGGAGATCCTCGGTGGGCATGCTCGGCTGCCGGGCCGTCAGGTGCTCGATGCGCAGCATGGCGCCCAGGGTCAGCATGACCGACTTCCACAGGGGATGCTCCTGGCTCACGCCGGCCAGGCCGGCGAGGATCTGGTCCCGGATCTCGGGCTTGGGGGTGTTGAGGATCTTCTGCGTGAGCTCTTCGATGTAGGTTTCGTCGATCATATGCCGATGCGTCCGCGTTGCTTGTTGTCCTGCTGCTGCAGGTTGAATTGGAGGTTCTCGAGATACTTCATGAGCCGGTCGGCGAAGTCCGGATCCGCGGGCTCGATTCCCTGGTTGGGATTGCCGGCGGCTTGTTGGAGCTTGCCGTTCTTGGAGATGATTTCCTGTACGAATCGCACCTTCATGCCGGCGGCGGGATCGTCGTCCACGCCGTACTCGGGATCGAAGCCGCCGAGCATGAGGAGCAGATCGTTCTGCACCTTGCGATAGACCACCTGGCTGGCGCCCTCTTGGTCCATGAGGATCTCCTTGGCCAGGCTCGGATTGATCGCGCGCACCATGGCGCGCACGAGCTTGCCCATGTTGATCACGCCGTCCTGGTCCAGCGGCCGCACCGCCTCGGCGATGGCCTTGAACTCCTTGAGGACATGCTCGATGTCGAGCGTGCGTACGTCCAGCTGCAGCACGAAGTCATGGGCGTCGGCGATGTCCTGGCCCCTGGGCAGCGCCTTCTCGCTGCCAGTGATGCGCCGGAACTCGGACTCGGGCATGTACTGGAGCATGAGGGCGAACACCTGCTGGAGCGCCTCGGTCCACATCATGAGGAAGGTGTTGACCAGCATCTGCTGCTTGGTCTGCACGCGCGTCGGCGACACCTCGGCATCCATCAAACCGAAGGCATTGCTCACGTCGCCGTTGACTACCCGGACCAGGTCGAAGGCGACCGGCACCCCCTTGGTGGGGATCTCCAGGAACTTGGGCTCCCGGCCCGGGGAGACCGGATTGCGTCGAGCGGGCCCGAACTCGTAGGCCACGCCGAGGCCTGCGTCATAGACGTGCAGGGGAGGAAACACGCTGATCGACTGGTAGTCGATCAGCCCGTCGTAGAACGTCTTGAGCTGATGCTGCCGGCTGCGGAGGAGGAACGGGATGCCGCGGCTCGATCGGAAGCTGCGATCGCGCCACTCGCGCATGCCCAGCACAAAGGGCATCTGGTGATGATCGTAATCGACCAGGCCGTGCTTGGCGAAGAGGGGTCGGCCCTCGTCGGTTTTGGAGATGTCGGCGTGCAGGATGGTGAAGTAGCGCTGCATGATGTCATCCTCGTCCAGGCGCCAGTGGTAGGCGTAGAGGACCTCGATCATGTCGTGCTGCGTGGTGGACTGGTCCTGCCAACTGAACTCCCAGGCACTATCGGTGGTGGCATCGTAGTCCTGGTCCGGGATCCAGTTGCTCTGCATGCCAACCTTCCCTTTGGCCTTGCTGACCCACTCCGGATCCCAGCCCTCCAGGGTGGCCCGCGCTTCCAGGGTCGGCAGGGACATGAACTGCCGGACAAAGACCACCGAATCCTGCACGTCGGTCATGTAATGCGGCACGAACACCTCCTCGCCCACCTTGAGCGTGGTGACGCACGGTTCGTTCTTGGTGAACACCGGGACGGGGATCTCCCCCTCCCCGTCCTCCCTGAGCTCGCGGACCAGGGCCCGGATGCGCTTGTCGCTGATCTGGTAGTTCTCCAGGAGCTCCTCCTCGTGCTCGCCGAGCATCGTCCGGAAATAGACCGACACCACCTGCCGCTGCAGGTCCGCCATGAGGGACACGGCCTCGGCTTCGCGTTCGGGTTCCAGGATGGCGTTGACCAGCACCCGGATGGGATCCCCCTCCTCGAGTTCCTCGGCGGCCGAGGCCAGCTCCTGCATCTTGATCCGATGGCGGCGCCGGCCCAGGCGTCGTTCCCAGGTCGGGTGCAGCACGACATGACCGTAGGTCAGGAAGTATTGCGCGGAGAGCTCGACCTCGCGCGCCAGCGTCTTGGCCAGTTTGCTCTGCATGAGCCACTCCATGAGCTTGGTGAGGTGCGCGGCCTGCTCGTAGTCGCCGGCCTCCACGCCATACACGCGCTGGATGACAGCGCGCCAGAAGGACACCACGCAGATGGCCACCAGCTCGTTGATGGTGTCGTCGGCCAGGTAATTCTCGCTGTCGGCGGCGCCGTCGAACGGGAAGGCCTCCTCCTCCTCGCTGCTGTGCTTCTTGCCGTCGGCGGATTTGTTGGCCCACCGGTTGAGCCGGATGTCATCGGCGTGGATGATGCGGTGGTACCGATCGTAGATCGGCGTGGACCGCTGGTATTCGCGGATCAGCGCATCGACGTCGGGCGAGTCGGTGGCCCTGGTCAGCTTCTCCAGATCTTCAAGTTGCGTCGTCTCCATCTCTTGGTTTCTCCCCTGGTGTGGGTCGTCAGGTCAATCGATTCTCCAGCCGGCGATGCGCGCGGCTTCGGTCTTGTAATACTTTTGGTATCTGGAGCCCCGCGGCCGCCATGTGCGAATCTCGCCAGCCTCGACCAGTCGCGCCAGGTCCCATCGCGTCAGGCCGGTCCACCTCAGGAACACGCCGCGGCTGATGAGGGCTCCCTGCTCGTGGTAATCTTTCGGGAGCACGCTCACGTCAGTAGGCTCCTCCCCCGCGCGGCCGCCACTTGGACGGATCGACGTGGCAAAGCTTGGCCGTCGCGATGTAGCGAAGCACATCGATCGGATCCTTGCATGCGGCCTTCTCACCGTCACGCCCGGTGTAGTTGTTCAGCGCCCAGATCAGGTTCCGGCACGATCGCACGATGTAGAGGTGCGGCTCGTTGACGTGGGCGACGATCGGTTGCTCCGGATCGTAGGCGAGCAGGTCGGTGATCGCCTGGATCCCAACCTCGATCCGAAGACCGGGCGCGCCCTGGATGTCCATGGCCGGCCCCACGACATGGCCATCCTTGTCCTTTTGCACCTCGATCATCTTCTCACCAAAGCTTGTCCCGGCGCCCTCCTCGGCGATGCTCTGATCCTTGACGGCGCGGGGATCCCCGAGCCGCCGGAAGACACCCTCGGCCGAGGTGCCATCCCACTTGCCCTCGCGGAAGCGGTGGCCCTCCATCTGCAGGATCTCGGTCTTGTATCGCTCGACGCCCCAGCCATTGGGCGTCTGGGCCGGACCGGGATCGCCATCGAACTTGCGAGGGTTCTGGGAGGCGATGGCCCATTCCCCATGCTGATCCATGTCGGGCCATTCGCGATAGATGAAATGCCGGCCACGCGCGTCCACGGCCACCCAGAGCATAAAGACCGGGCGCATGCCGTGTGGATCGGACACGTGATAGCGCGTGACCTGCTTGGGCACCTGGTCCGGGTCCACCAGGTTCAGCGCGCCGAAGAGGGGCCACAGGTTGCCGCGACCTGGACGGGCATAGCCGTAGGCGCGGCGCTCCTTGCCCTCGAGGGTTTCCTTGGCAACCAGCGATTCGAACTGGGCCTGGTTCTCGAACGGATTCTCGCGGGTCCACACGTAGCGGATCCGCACGTTGGCATCGGCCGCCTCCTGCTCGATCGGCATGTGGCCGGCCGGACAGTCCTTGATCGGCTTGTGGTTCGCCGGCAGAAGCGGCGCGCGCGCATGGCGCACGGTGCGGGCGCCGTCGGTGACATGCTTGATCGCCGGCGTCAGCCCGTTGATCGGGGTGAAGGTCCAGATCATCTTCCCGCCGGCGCGCGGCAGCCGGTATTGGAGCGTCTGGAGCCAGGAGAGCGGGAGGTTCTCGTCGGCGACAATCAGTTTCCAGGCGGTGCCTTCGTAGGCGCCCACGTCCTGGTTGTAGTTGCCGAACTGCGCGATGGATCCGTTGGGGGTGATGAAGCGGTTGCCGGTGAATCCATTCTTGGGATCAAACCCGATCGCGGCGTTGCGCTTCCTGGAATCCATGCGCCAGTTGACCGGGATGTATTGGAAGGTGAACCGCTGCTGCACCAGCACCGAGCTGGTGTCGTTCTCGTGAAGGAAGAGGACCTGGCTGCCGGGATGGTCCACCAGGGTGCGCACCCCGGTGTAGCACCCGTACCAGGTCTTGGCCGACCCGTTGCCGCCAAAGAGAACGGTCAGGAGATACTGTCGGTGGATCCGGTCGGCATCCCGCCACCAGGGCAGCACGATGCCCTCGTTGTAGGGATCCTCCCTGGTCAACTGGATGGCCTGCTCCCGTTTGGCATACCACGCCGCCAGCTGCTCGATGCCGCCTGGCGCGGAGATCGTGCGATGCACCTCCTCTTCCGCCGGCAAGGGGAAGAACGGGTGCGGCGTCGGTGTGAATGTCTTCTCTGCGGTGGCCTCCATGGCTGATCACCTACTGCGGACGGACCACACGATTGGTCACCGTGAGCACTCCGACGTATTCCGGCGGCGGCAAGGACATCTCCGTCCCCACCCGCTTCCACAAGTGGAGACAGAAGGGATGGTTGTTCACGTAGCGATCGCGGGCGGGATGATACTGCACCACCGATTCATCCTGGCTCCAGAATTTGTCCTTGATGAAGCACATCTCCTCCCAGGTTGGACAGCGATCGGCGCAGGAGACACTGACGTGCTCCCAGCCTCCCCCGTCGCTGCTGATCACCACCAGTGGCTGCCCTCGGAAGCAGAACAGGAATGACCCATTGAATCCATCATGGCTGGTGGTCATCATGGGACCCGTGCGGATCCGAGCTGGCTCGACGTCACGCGTGGTTGTCTTCATCGCAACCTCAGGAACAGGTCGGCCAGCTTGCGCATGATGCCCAGCGGCCGGCCTTGCATGGCCATGGGCAACGACACACCGGGTGTCGCTTGCGCCCGGCGCGGTGTGCGGTGAGTCGCTTTCTCGTCTTCCATTTCTGCATACGATCATGATCGATTGTGCCCCTGGCCCACACGGGACGGTGGACCAGGGGCGTTGGGGGTTATGCGTGGTCAGACCCCAGATTGCTTTTGCTGACTCGACGCCTCGCATGCCTGGACGCTCATCGCGTCGGCATGTAAGACACACTCCTTGGCAGTCAGCGTCACTTGCGCGTGCGGCGTGACCGGCACGACATACAAGTTGCATGTGTCACTTCCACTGAGTTGCTTCACGACGACGCCCGCGACCGGCAGCCCGTTGTAGTCGGTGCCAACCACCAGGTCTCCGACCTTGGCTTCCTTTCCGTTCTTGTAGTGCATTCTATTCTTTCATTGCTTGGTTTACTGAAACGACAGCAGGTCAGGACTCGAACCTGACACACGGGAAATGTCCCCACGTCCCGCACCTCATGTGGCCCCATGCCCGGAGGGGTCGGGTTAGGCCAACCAACAGGGTGTCACCGTCCACGCCGCTGCTGCCGAAATTTGAGTGGGGGCGGGCTGCCAGATCACCCGCCCCCGCGTTGTGGACCGCGATGCCCTCGACCGGAACATCGCGGCGTGCGCCTTTCTCGCCGGTTCGTTTGAGGTATGCCGCTGGCCCGGCTTGGAGGTGTCCAGTTCCCGGTGCAACACCTCCCCTACTCCCTTTCCTGGTACTCGGCGCACTCATCATGGGAATGCCGATCAACCCTTGTTGTAGATGCTGACGCCGCTCTCGGCCGCATCGATGGCCTTGCCCAGCCGCATGCGGCCGTCTTCGAGATGCCGGTAGGCCAGCATGATGTTGGCCTTCATCTCGCCGTGGTCCATGTCGGGCGCCGGCGTGTTGAACACCGCAAAGGTCTTCAATGCCTGCACGCTGCAAAGGCAGTACTTGATGTTGGCGCGCAGGAGGTCGCACTCGGTGACGAACTCCGCCCGCAGGGTGGCTACCGGCCCGGTGTTCCCGGTCTCCGTGGACGGGGGCGGCGCGATCGCGGTGGGGCTTTGGTTGTTTCCAGCATCGTTTTTTGCTTCACTCATGGGTGTTCTCTCTTTCGTTGGTGGTGGTGGTGACTTTGTGCTCTTTCGAGCCCTTGTTCGCGTAGGCATCCACGAAGCGCATCTGCTCCTTGAAGAACAACAGCTCCGCATCTCCGATGGGTCCGTTGCGTTGCTTGGCCACGTGGACGTTTGTGGGAAAGATCTGGGTTCGCTCCTGCTCCTCCTCCTCGTCGTCATCGCGCGGGGTTTTGCGATAGAGGATGAGCACGCAATCCGCGTCCTGCTCGATGGAACCGGACCCACGAAGGTCGGAGAGCTGCGGTTTGCGTTTTTTGTCCTTGTCGAACTCGCGGTTGAGCTGGGAGAGCACCAGCACCGGAAGATTCAGCTCGCGGGCGATCGACTTGCATCCCTGGCTGATCTTGGTGATGACCTGGACTTCGTTGTCCGCGTCGGCCTGTGCCAGCTGGAGGTAATCAATCACGATCAGGCGCACGCCGTAGCGCTGCGCCATGCGCCGGGAGCGGGCGCGCAGCTGTTTGATGTCCAGGCTGGGCTGGTCGTCCATGTGGATCGGCGCCGATCCCACGGACTTGCACTCCTCGATGATGCTGTCGTGATCCTTCGTGCTCATGAAGCCGGTGCGGATCCGGTGGAAGCTGGCTCGGGCCCGCGTGCAGAGCATTCGCAGCGCGATGTCGTCATTGCGCATCTCCATGCTGAAGAGCCCCACCGGCAGCCTCAGCTCCACCGCGACGGTGTCGATGATGTTGGCGGCCAGGCTGGTCTTGCCCGTGGAGGGCCGGCCGGCCAGGACGGTCATCTCTCCGGCGTGGAGGCCTCCGATCATCTTGTCCAGGTAACCGAAGCCGGTGCGCACGCCGGTGATCAGGCCCCGGCCGCGTTGGTACTGGTCGAGCACCTCCATGACGCGGGCCACCGGCTCGTTGATTTTTTCCGCGCCGGCGGAAACATGCATGTCGCCGGCGCGGAGCACCTGCTCCTCGATCGCATCGATGCACTTGCCCACGTCGCCGTCCTCGATGTCGGCGATCAGCTGCGCGCCGGCGCGCAGGGCTTCGAGCATGCGCCGCAGGCGAAAGCGATCGAACACCTGGCCGGCGCAGTAATCAATGTGGCCGGTCGATGGGGTGGCGTCCTCGAGGGCGGCCATGTAGGCAAAGCCTCCGGCCTGCTCGATCAGTTCCCTTTGCTTCAACCGATCGACCAGCGCCAGCAGGTTGACCGGCTTGCGTTCGTCGGACTGCAGCAGCATCACCTCGTAGATGTGCTGGTGGCGCGCATCGTGAAAGACCTCCGGCCCGGGAAACATCGCCTGGCAGATCGGCATGCACGCGTCGGGCGCCATGAGGATGCACCCCAGCACGGCTTGCTCGTTCTCGATCGACTGGGGGATGGGCACGCTCATCGCTTCGGCTTGGCCTCGTTCCAGGCGCGGCGCGACACGCCGAGGCCTCGGCGGCGCAGGTAGTCGTTCAGGGCGCGGCGCATCGAACCCTGCGCTCCGTGCGGGATGGTTTCCGGATCCGCGTCGGCGGTCTCGATGGCCGCGACGCCTGCACGCTTGGTTTGGATGTTGCGCTTCATTGGAGATCGACGAGGCGCCAGAACTGGCGCGACAACATCACGTCGCCGCGCCACGTGATTTCGAACGTCCCCTGCATGGGCTCGTAGGTGAGGAGCGAAGCGATCGGACGCCAGGCCAGCGGATCCTCCGATGGCTCCCGGGCGGCCTGCAGCTGCACGCTCGCTGACACGTTGGTGAAGCCGAACGTGATGGAGCCGACATCCAGGATCTGCTCGACGCGGATGTGGATCACCGGATCGGGGGGTTGATCGAACTCGACCCGGCCAACCTGCAGCACCTCGGCCAGTCCGCTGAAGAGCCGATCGGCCGTGTAGGCGCGAACGCTCAACTGGACCTCGCCGACGAAATTGCTCATCGGGAGCGGGAAGAACAGGTCCCCGGGATGCGGCGCCATCACCAGGTTGGTGAACCGCTCGACGGTCAGGCTTTGGGCAAAGAAGCTGACGTTGGTCACGTTGCCCACATCGACCCTCCACTGCCACTGCGCCGGATCGGCGGGCGGACTGTTGGTGCCCGGATGCATCAGCACCTCGTAGCCCACGGAGTGGGTGGACCGATCCCAGGTCACCCGCATTCCCACGTGCGCCCGGAGACTCACGGCGCCGGCCGCCAGGGCCAACAGCGCCACCATCCATGCATGTCGTCGTTTCATCGTTTCACGTGGACCCGTGCGCGATTTTTTCCTTGAGCTCCGTGATCTGCCGGCGCTTGGCGCGCAGGTCCTCCTTCTCCTGGTCGGTGCATGTCGGGCTGTAAGCGGTGCTGTGCCGGTTGGCGGGATGTCGGTCGATCTCCTCCTGCAAGGCCCTGGCCTGGCGATCGCGTTGGATGGACTCGGCCACCCCGCCCCCGCCTTTTTCCCGCGGGACAAATCCCCGGCGTGCAGCGCGCCAGGCCGCGAAGGTGGTGGGGGCGCCCAGGGCCTGCCACTCGACCCGGAGGTGGTTGAGCTGCCGGACCGGGTCCCCCACCCCTCCCCACGGCACGGCTTTTTTTTCCTGGTAGTGCCAATCCTCCTCCGCCAGCCACTGCGGCACCCCTACCAGGCTGGCCTGCTCGAGGTAGGTCCTCAGATCGGGGCGATCTGGGGCGACTGACGTGGCGAGTTTTCGGGACTCCTCCCCCCCTCCCCCCTCCTCAGAGAATAGATTAGAATAGATTAGATTAGAATGGGCGCTACAGCGGAGCTGCAGCTCCGCTGTAGCGCCGCTACTCCGGCGCTTCTTGGCTGCTATCGCAGCGCTTTTAGCAGCGCCACCTTTAGCGCCGTTTTTGACCTTCGACATCCACTCCCGATTATGCTCCTCCCACCCGGTCACGGTGATGGTGCCGTCCTCGTTCAGAGTCACCCACCCAGGCCGGCCGTAGAGCTGTTTGGTCAAGGCCTTCCAAAGCACCTTGGGCTTGCCCTTCCAGCCGCAAATGATCTCGACGTAATCGGGCCCGCCTGGCCACCGCTCGCTGCGCTGGGATTGGCACTGGCTCCACAGCCTGAGGAGATACTCGGACGCGGCGTCGCCCACCTCCGCTTTCAGGGCGAGGTACTTGGGATGGGTCGGGAGATTGGGGTGGACAACCATGGCAGCTACCAGCCGAGCAGCTGGATCTCTTCGGCAGTCAGGAGGGGTTTGAGTTTGTTGCGGGTGTAGTGCCCGCGGCCGGGCACGTTGTTGAGCACCTGGTTGACGTGCGAGCGGCTGGAGTGGATCCGCCGGGCAAGGTCCTCCACGCGGAGGCCTCGGGCGTGCAACGACAGGTAGAAGGCGCGGTTCTTCATAGGCGCGGCTTGAACTCGTTCCAGTTCTCGATGAGGTCGTGGGCCCGGGCTTCGATCTCGCGATCGATCCACGACTCGTGGTGCCTCCATCGGTCGTATCGATAGCCGATCCACCAGGCCAGGAGCACCACCAGGTGAAACCCGACGGGCGCGCAGACCAACCGGTTCGTGCTCCATTCGCGGTAGCACACGGCGTATAGGCGCGGCGTCATTTCGCCGTCCTTGATCCGCATGATGAATCTCATGGCGTGACCCTCCTCAGCGCTCCCGATCGCAGCAGCCAGGCCAGGAGCTCGCCTGGCGCGGGTTGCGGCCGCGTGCGCCAGTAGGGCAGCTTGTCGGTTCTGCCTTCGCCATTGCGACCTTGGACCAGCATCCCTTGCTGCAGCTCGGCCAACGCGTTCAGATGCCAGTATTGTTCGAACTCGCCGGGGGACATCATCTCCACCTCCCCTTCATGCGAGGCCGCCCGCGGGTCTCGGCGAAGCGCGGTCCCACCCATACAGCCGGGAAGGTCATTCCCTGGGTGAAGTGACCGTGGAAGGCAGCCGGCACACGCACGCGGATCTGCTCGCGCGGTTTTTTCGGATCCGCATCGGCCAGGTAGGCGATCACGATCGAGCGATTGATGCACGGGATTCCGGAGGCCACCAACTCGACTTCCTGTCCGCGGCACGGACCGCGTTCGATCTCCTCTTCTGATGGGTCACACATCGCACCAGGCGGACCTGGCGCGCTTTTTTCAGGTGGAGCCTCCTGCGACGGCCGGCCGTTGGCGATGAAGGCCTCAAGGCGATATACGGCGTGGGGGGAAAGGAGAATGGTGCGGGCTTTCCCGGTATCCCAGTCGACGCCTAACTTGAAGTACCGGTCCCGGTAGCGGCGCACCTCGTTCCTGGACAGCCCTAGGCGGCCCGCGACGACCCGTTCAATTTGCCATTCCGTGCGCTCTTCCATGTCCTTTTGTCCTGTCAAACCGGATCCGGCAACCTATCCATGGTTGGTGACCGGTTGGAGGAGGGAGATCCCCCCCCCGGGGGGTCGGGCGCCTGTTCCACGGCCGGATCCGCGTCGGCACCAGGCGGCGCCAGGTGGTGCCTCGGTGGTGCCTCGGTGGTATCAAAAGCGGTATCAAATTGTTCCAAACCGCTTGATTCCTCAGCATTCGACCTATGAGCGGTTGATTGTTCATCAACTGCCGCGACCACGGGGATCGCCGTTCGCGCCAGGATCTCCCGCAGCTCCGCCTCGAGCTCCTCAGGGCTGGCACCCCTTTTTACGGAGAGGATCTGCGTGGGTTGACCTGTCAGGATGGCCAGTTTGTCGGCCGCGGTGCCCATGACCGCGTTGGCCACGGCATCGGGCACCTTGCCGGCAATGAGCCGATCGATCAGGTGCTCCTGGGAGAGCGCCACCAACTCGGCCATGCGAGCGGCCTGCGCTTTCTTTACCTGCTCCAACTCCTGTGAGTCGTTGCCCGCGTGCAGGTTGACGATCGCGCGCACCGTGTTGGGGCTCACCTTGAGCCGGCGGGCGATCGTGATCGAGGGCACGCCTGCGACCGCCAGGCGCAGGATGGCGTGCACGACCAGATCGTCCTTGCCCGAGATCTTGCCCGTGTGCCGGAACTCCTTGGCCCTCTCGACCAGATGCGGTTGATCCTTCAGATCCGCCAGCGAAAAAAACTCGGCCTGCCCAGGTGTGCCGGGCAGCGGCTCGGTGGCCTCCTGTTCGCTGATCGCATCCGTGCTCATGACACAAAAAACGGCGGCGCTAGTTGATGTGCGCCTTCACCGCCTTGGGTTTCCTGCTTCGAATCCATTTGGCCAGGGCCTCGACACCGAGGCGCCAGACCACGAGGGCATTCTCGCCCGACATGACTTGCGCTTCGGCAAAGATGAGGGTCAGTGCGGCCGACTTTGGCACCGAGCCAAGCTTCCGGAACTCCTTCTCCGGATCCATGGCCGGTGGCGCCCATTGACCCTTGGACACATCGAGCATGCGCTGCACGTTTTCACTGTTAGGGTTGAGCATCCGATCCTCCTTCCCTGGTTGCGCGCCTGGTGAAGGGCAGCATCGCGGCCCGCAGGGCATGGCCACGCGATCCCTCCTCTTCATCCTCGAGCAAATGCATCAGCGTTTGGGCCAACGCGCCGGCAATGATGCCGCCGTGCCCGCCAAACGCCTGCGTGAGGTGGGCGCGATCTCCGGGCAACTCCGCACCAATGACGATGGCCACACCCATCGGCTTGCCGCCGGTCGTCAGCGCCACCTGCTGCGAGATCGCACCCATCGCCGCATCGACGAGCTCATGCAGCCTGGACACGTGCCCATCATCGGAGGCGATCGGGTTGCCACGCGGATCCACGATGGACATCTTTAGCCTCCTCCTCGTTGTTGAGCCATCAGCGGGTCAATGACGGCCTTGATGGCGTCGCGCACCCGCGCCTGTGGACTGTCGGGCGCGGCGTCCTCGATCACCTGCAGCAAGCCGTGCATCAGGCCTTCAGCCGCCAGGTGCGTTGGATGGGTCGCCACCACCGTGATTTCCTTGCCCGACCGGATCATCACGATCGCCGTCGCGCATTCGGCCTTGGTGGTTTGGAGCATGCGTTTCTTCAGCTCCCTGGCGATGTCCAGGGCCTGTTCCTCGATCGTCAGATCGACACGGTCTTCCTCTGCGTCTTCTTCCATTGTTCTTCGGGGTTGAGTTGCGTAGTGCATCGAGCACGGCCGCGACGGTCTGCTCCGCGCGGGAATCCTCATCGGTCCACGCGAATTGCACCGACTCCTCCGTGGCCACCATGACCAGCACCCGATACGAGTCGGGCAACTGCTCCTGGATCTCCTCGGCGTAGTTGAGGAGAAAGCCCATCAAGACGGAGTCGCTCGGTTTCCTGGTCGCCGCGGCCGCCATTTCAGTGCGTGTGCGTGGCTCCGTTCTCCCGGGGGTGCCGCGGCCGCACCAGGCGCACGGTGTTGCCCTCCTCGTTGTACACCGCATACCAGTCGCGCAGCTCTGGATGCGCGGCATAGATGATGTCCCAGAGATGCTCGTGGCGCCGTCCCAGGATGAACGCCGGGTTCTCGAGCCCGGCCACGATCTCATCGATCATCTTGACCAGGCGCCGAAGGTCCTCGGCGATGCCAGGCTGGAGCTCGATCACCGCGCCCGCCCGGAGCACGGTGACCCGGTGCGGGATGGCGGCGGTGATGGGCTCCGTCGTCGGGGGTGCCTCTACTGCTTCTGCATGTGCGTCTTCACTCATGGATGTCCTTTGGTTGGTTGTATGGTGACGTGGCCTCCCAAGCGATCGGCAAGGCGCACGACTCGCCCGGGATTGCGGTTGAAATCAAAAAGGGCCTCCAGAAACTCGTTCAGATCGCGCTCAGTCAGCTGCCGCACTGAAGCGCGCTGCGCGCGCCACAGGCGACCGGCGCCGGGCAGCACCGTAAAGGCGGCGCCGCTCACAAGGAGACCTCGGATGAAATTGCGTCGGTTCATGCCTCCTCCTCGATGCGCTGATCGAACTGGCGCAACAAATCGATCGCCGGCAGGATCAGATCCCTGGCGATCAAGCGACCCTCGTGCGTGTCCTCGAGCGAACCGCTGATGGCGCCGAGCAGGGCAACCCTGCGATTGACGTGCCCCTGCAGCCGCGACCAGTCGACGTTCTTGACGATCCCAAACGCCAGGCGCGCGTCCTCATCGAGTGTCGCATCGCTCAGCTCCCGCTCAGGCTTGCGCTCCGCAGTGAAGTGACCGAGGGATCCATGGCTGTGTTCCCAGTCGCGACCATTGAATCGCCACGTGCCGCTGCAGGGGTTGCAGCGTTCGCCACATTCACAGACCCACTCCTGGGCTTTCTCAAGCTCAACGGCGAGTCGCTGGAGCCGATCCTCATCGGGTGTCATGCCGCCCTCCTTTTTCAGAGCCCGCCTGGGCCTCGTCATCACCACGTGGGGCTTGCGACTCCTCCTGCGGGATCACGGGTCTCCTCACATGCATCCGGTCATCGGCATGAAGGCATCGCGGACACACGAGGTCCCGCGGATCACTCGTCATATAGAGCTGATGGCAGTTGGGGCAGCGAAAGGTCATTGGGTTGTCGTGGGATCCGCATCCCGCAGCTCTACGATCGTTACAGGCGCCTCGCTCAACAGCTTGATCAACTTCTCGGCCATGACGTCCCAGGCTGAGTCCATGGCTGCGTCCCAGGCTGAGTCCATGGCTGAGTCCATGGCTGCGGCCCTGGCTGCGGCCCTGGCCACGGCCCTGGCCACGGCCCTGGCTGCGTCCCTGGCTGCGGCCATGGCCACGACCCTGGCCACGGCCCTGGCTGCGGCCCTGGCTGCGGCCGAGGCTGCGGCCCTGGCTGCGGCCGAGGCTGCGGCCGAGGCTGAGTCCCAGACTGAGTCCGAGTATATGGCTGCGTCCCTGGCTGCGTCCCTGGCTGCGTCCCAGCGTTGCTCGGCAGGTTTGTTGCCCGTGTCCAACCACTCCTGATATAGCTGATGCACAGCAACCACGTGCGACTCCTCAGCCAGTTTGCCCATGGGGCCCTCTGTGGTCATAAGCCAATGCAGGAATCTTGGGACCACCATCTCTGTTAGCGCACCAGGTTCAGGCGCCTCCAGCATCCCAAGTGCAAACGCCGCACGGCTATCGGGCGAGCCTAACGACTCAAACACTCCATCCTCCAGTAGCAGGAGCTCCTCGGGATAGCCGATCTCAGTCGGCCAACACGAGGGATCGTAAGAGTCAAACGTGCACCCCACCGCGCCGCCCATCCTCTCACCCGCAATCCAGCCCACTCCGGCAATGAGTTCATCGGCTGCTATGTGGTTCCGCATCCGTTCTACATGCTTAGCCTTAATGGCCGCACTCCCGTGGAATGCTCTTAGTGGATTTGTTGTGGTCATGGTTTGGGTAGTCGAGGTTTGGTGTTCATGAAATGGTCGCCGTATCCGCATGCCGCAGCCATCCCTCTCGGGAATCGCCGAGGCGCTCGTTCATCTCCTCCTCCGTCTCGGCATGCATGTGCATGTCCCTGACCAGGCGCAGATACACCTGTCTCCACCAGGATCGGATCCGGATGACCGGGTGCTTGTTGCCGAGGATCTCGGCGGCGTGCACCAAGTGCATGTGAAAGTGGTGAGGGAGTCCATCCACCTGGCGCAGGTAATCATTCACCAGGCGATCCATGCACCGCTCCCATGGCTCCGGAAGCACCGCGTTCACGGCTATCGATGGCCCAGTGAAAGATCCGCCACCTTCCGTGCCCGGATCATCCAGCACCCTGCCATCCATCGCACTGAGCAGCATGCAGCGCCGATACCAGCGCAGCAGGTACTTCACCTCCCCATACTTCTCGACACCATCCGGTCCTCGCACCGCAGTGAGCATCATCGGCAACCGGCACGTCCAGTCCTGCATGACAGACCGATTGGGCACCCTCATGCCGACACCCCCTTGGCTTCGGCGATGACCTGGATGACGCGGCCGACCTCCTCGGGCACCCGCTCCCAAGGCCGCTTGAGAATCCCGTCGCCTCCAAACTGCGAGACCGCCCCGCAGTAAAGGCAGACCGACCAGTCACCCACCTTCGGGGCCACGGGCAGGCCTCGCTGCTCGGCCTGGGCGTCCAGCATGCGGCCGCACACCCTGCATGCCTGCTTGTGTGCATGTGGTGTGTTCATGTGCCCTGGTGTGTTCCCTCGACCTGTTGTTGCTCGCGCCTGGCGGTTCGCGCCTCAAGGGCACCGTGCGCCATCCTCAGGTAATGCAGCGCATCGGCGTTCTCCTGGCAGGCAAACCTGGATTGCTGGTAATACTCCATGCGCCCGATCACCGCCTGCAGGACGTCCTCCACGAAGGCCCCGTTGGGCTCCTTGCGCGTGCAGCCAGGCGCGCACTCACCCGCCACGCACTCCGGCGCGTGACGACCGATCGGCCCTGCCTGCCACGCGATGTGGAACCCGACACCGCTGGCCGCGCCGCCCGCGGGATTTCCATCCGTGTCGCTCCAATGAGCTTGCTTGATTGGTGCCGCTACTCCGGCCTTGGTGTGACTGGTCTCATTACTCATGCGTGTCCTTTGCTTGGGGGTTGTGTTTGCCATTCCATCACGGTTTCCATCTTCCATCTCTGGCCCCGGCCTCGGCGCCGACTCGCTAGTCGTCGCGCCGGCCCGGCTGGGGGCCATGCCAGCCGGGACTTGGGATCCCGTTCTCGTCTTCTGTAATTCACCGCGCGCCGAGCGGGGCACTCGACACGCGCCTTGCGTCATGGCAGCCACCTGTTGCCTCGCCTGAAGCGGCGATGTTCCAAGGGAACCAGGCGACACCCCGTGCTCGGCAAAGTCACAGATCCAACCGGCGGAGCGTCTTGCTCAGATGGCCACGCAAGTGCACGAGGCGCGCATGCACCTCCGCCAGCCTCCGGACCACCAGACACGACTCAGGCAATCCAGGACCACCAATCTCCGGATCGGAGCCAGTCCTCTCCTTCACCTCCCGCATGACCGGACTCAGCCGGTCCCAGAGCAGATCCATATCCTTGTGCATCCGCTCGACCTCGTTCTCCAACAGATCGAGCGCCACGAGCATCGGCGGCCCCACTGGCCCGGCCTGGTCATAGCCAATGGGTTTGAGAATGTCAGGGGGTCGGGTCATCTCCATGTGCTTCCTTGGGGTTGGTGTGTTCCGGGGGGTGCTGTGGCGGCGGGATCCGTCGCACCTGGATCCCGCCCAGGCGAATGCCCTGCTCCAGGCAGCGCCTGATCATGGCGAGCACGACCTGGTTGGCCAATTCGTCCTCGTCCACGAAGTAACGGGCCGGCCGCTGCAGGTCCGCGTTGAGACAGGCGTTGCCGAGCTGGTCCCGCGCAATCGTGACAATCAATCGAATCATCGTGAGGCTCCTTCCGCCTTCCTCTTCAGCTCCCCTCTCGAACGGGCTTTGACCGGCCGCTGGGCTGGGGATGGCTGGGTGATGCTCCTGCCCAGGAAATACTCGATGCCCTCGTGGCTAACAAAGGTCGCCCCGTTGCGCGCCTGCGTGACGTGCGGCCCGAACATGCCCAGCTTGATCCACCTCCATACCGTGCGCTGGCTGGCGTCGCACAAGTGCGCCACCGTGCTGACCCGGTAATGGTTCATGAACCCACTCATGGACGCCGCGCCTCCCTCCCGCGGTGCCGCCGCAGGTAACGCCCGGCCCCGACGAAGTAACAGACCAGCATGGCGCCGATCAGCACCAGGTGCGCGCCCAGGAAGAGCGCCAGCAGATGAAAGCCCGAGGTGGCCGTCACGGAGCTCCTTTCACCGGCCGGGCCACCTCTTCCGCATCGCGGGCGATTGCCAGGCCGATCCGTTTGAGAACGTCACCGGCGCTCAACCGCCGGCATGAAGGAATGGCCGGCACCCAGGTTCGGCCGCGGAGGCCTGTGGGCGCTTGTGGGAGGTGACTAGTCCCGGGTGCCGGCCCGCAGGAGGCGACCGGAAGGAGATCGCCCTGCAAAAGGGACCCTCGAGCGACGCAGAAGAGCCATCCCTGGCCATCCTGGCAGCCATGCGATCCGTCAACTCGAGGGGAAATTCGTCGCGTGCCCATGTCCTTCCATGGCCATGCTCCTACCTTGCGGGCGGGATTGTCGCATGGCTGGAGGAAGGATATACGCGCTGTAGTTAATGTCTGTCAATAAGTTAGTGCAGTTTCTGTCTTTAATTACTTTATGACACCTATTAACCTCCGTAAGTTTCAGAGAATGAAGGGATTGCAGTTAGATTAAGTTTGACAATTGGAACATTTTGCCCGCTAAGTGTACGCAGCTTGTTACACCAGTTGTCGTGCCCAGACCCAAAAGCCAAACTCGAAAGTTCCAGGTTTCGTCTAGAGTCAGTGAGGACGTCCTTAAAAGGATGGAGCGAATTGAGCGACTAGATGACCGCACAACCTCTTACATCGTAGAGGCCTGTATTGAGCGCAGCATTCGCGACCTAGAGGCCGAGACACTCGAGAGGCACGGGATCGTCACCAGGAGTGTCTACCCCACCCTATCCGAAGAGAAGCTCGACGAACTCGTGGCCGGCGAACCACACCAAGCAGTAGCAACCCACGACAAAACTGGGACCGGCAGCACAAAGCCACCGAACCCCTCACCCACCAAGCGCACCAAGCGCTCGGTCAACGGGCAAAAGTAGGAATTACTAAGCCATTACTAATGGATTAAAATTTAGTTTGAACAGATACGCGATTCGCGTAGTCTATCCTTTGAACGGCCCGCGGTGGGCCGGCAGCGAAAGACTCCGACGATGACTGTATTCCAACGCCAAGAAGGGGGCGCCTACTACGCCAAGTTCCGCGTGAAGGGCCGCCAGTATCTCCTCTCCACCCAGAGCACCGTGAAGCGAGACGCCGAGGCCAAGGCCCGCCAACTCCGATCCGACGTCCTGGCCGAACGCTGGGAGGAGCTCGAGGCCAAGAAGGTGCGCCAAGCCCGCTTCGCCAACCTGGGCGAGCTCTTCACGGCCTACCGCCGGCACGCCGGCGACGTGAAGCCCTACGTCCAGCGGCGCAACATCCAGATCCTGCGCACCATCATCCGCCAGGCCCGGCCCACGCACGACAAGGCCCCCGACAACGAGATCGACGCCCTGTCCACCTCGATCCTTACCGCCTCCCTGCTGAGCGACTACAAGCGGATCCGCCTCGAGGCCGCCGGCGAGAACGGCCTGGCCCAGCAGACCGCCAAGATCACCGCCAACGCCTGCCGGCGACAGGCCCGGGCCATCTTCAAGCGCGAGGTCCTGCCTCTCTACAAGGACCTCAGCCTGCCCGATCTGACCGGCTTTTTGGGCGTGCCGGCGTTCAAGGTGGAGAAGAAGGGATTCCGGTTCGACGCCGAGGCCCTGGGCCGATCCCGCGCAGCGGCCGCCCAGCTCCGCCTGGACGACGCGAACGCCTACCGCATCTTCCTCCTGGCGCTGGGCGCCGGACTGCGCAAGGGGGAGATCGCCCACGGCCGCTGGAGCTGGATCGAGGGCGATGCCAAGCGTGGATACTCGATCCGGATCCAGGCCACCGAGGACTGGTCCGGACCCAAGGGCAAGCGGGAGCGTGAAGTGCCCCTGGAGCCGATCGTGGTGGACCAGCTCACCCAACTGCGCACCCAGGTGGGCGACACGCACCTGCTCGAGGGATGCAAGACCGAGCGATGCGACCAGGCCTTCCGGCGGTTTGCCGACTGGCTCAAGGGGCAGGGCTGGGAGGGCCGCAAGGCCGCGCACACGCTCCGCAAGGTCTACGGCAGCCTGGTGGCCGCCCAGCACGGGCTCAAGGCCGCCCAGACCGTCCTGGGTCACGCGGACATCAGCACCACCGCCGACATCTACGTCGGGCTCACCAAAACCCCCACCGTCACCATCTTCGGGGCGTAGAGACGACTTGCCAAAATCCCCTCAGGTCGCAACGCTGCCGACATGAGGGGATTCGCGATTGTAGCCTTAGCCATTGCGTGCGCATTAACCTATACGGCTGGAGCAGTGCACACCCAGGACGGCAGCAGGGACTTTGGCGTGATGAATCTGGCCATTGCACTTGTCACGTTTCTAACCGCGACTCTGCTTGCATACCACTGGGGCCACACGCGTCAACGGAACAAAGACCGATTCCAAAACCCGCCCCATGACGATCGCCGATGAACTGAAGGCATGGAGGACCAGGATGCATCTGTCGCAGGAGGAGGCGGCCCGGCTGCTGGAGGTGCCGGTGGCGACGATTCGGAACTGGGAGCAGGGCCGCAACGAACCCCGCGGCGCCTCCCTCAAGTGGGTGCGCCTCACGATCGGAACACAGCGTTCCACGTAGAACAGGCCGGCAAGCCCTCGATGCGTCGGCTTAAATTACCTTCGGGCGATTCTGACCGGTGACCGGCTTCGCGTCACCAGGCTTCACAGGCAGGCCAAACGGAAGCAACGGTCCCAACGTTTCGGGCGCCATCCGAATCCTCTCCAGGAGCGGATCGTCATCATCGATTTCAGACTCCACCACCTTGGTGCTCGACCTCCCGTAGTAAGGCACTCCCGTCGCCACCAGGACGGGGAGGAGTTGGCGCCGGTGGTTGGGCGTGCCGCTGATCAACAATTCCAATTTCCACTCCATCGGAAGCTCTGCCAGCGCCAAGCCTTCTATCGGGTAATAGCCTTCAAGCCGCAAGATGAAGTACTTCTGGTTGTAGTAGTAATACCCGTCCTTCGTGTCATAGACAAACATCACGAGCACGTCCGCCTCGGCATAGGATCCCGCCGGGATGAAGCCGGCCTCCATCAGGCCCTTGTGGATATACACCGCCTGCTCCCGGAGCTCGACGTCGGCCGCCGACTCCACCGGCAACAGCCAATAGGACTTTGCCTTGGAACTTGTCGCATCGCCGAAGCCATTCACGCGCACGCGATAGCTCAATCCACCGCATCCGCAGCAGATAACGGTCAGCAAGGCTAGATTCACGAAGACCCGGATCGACTGGTTTGTCATGGTAATTGTTGATTCAAGTTTCGAGCCGAATACTTTAATTAAGACGGGTTGATTTAAACAGGGTTTAACAAGCCATCCCATCACGCTCCATCATTCCACCGCTCCTCTCTCCTCGATCACCCTCCGGATTATGATACCGCTTTTGATACCGCTTTGTTACCTCATGCTACCGTTTTTGATACCGCTCCTTTCGTCGCAGTTTGGCGCATAATGGCGCACTATTGGACAGCGTAAAGCGATGCCTGGGAATGAGTTCCAGCGATGAGAGCTTGCGGAAGTGCTTGTGGGACAGGAATACCCCGGCTTGGACTCGAACCAAGAACCAATTGATTAAGAGTCAACTGCTCTACCAATTGAGCTACCGAGGCACCCGAAAGGGACGACAAGAATGCGATTCCCGACGGATTTGTCAATACCCTGAATGCAGGTCGCGAAAGCACTCTACATCGCACCATATCGAAGGCCCCTCACCCCTTCCCTCTCCCGTCGGGAGAGGGCGGCCCGTCCTCTCCGCGGAGAAAGGCCCCCGCACTCATCCCGGCTCGCTGTTCCTTCTCCCCGCGGGAGAGGGTCAGGGTGAGGGGCCCGGTACAACGACACCATGTGGGTCGTGCTTTTCGCGTAAAGGGTAAGGTGAAACCGACAGGTCTGATGGCGACAACGCATCGACTCGCGGACTTTGTCAGCAGCCATGTCACGCCGCCAACTCCGGAGGGGATGGAGCTTGGGGTGATCCATCTCGACAGGGTCCGCCGCCTGATCCCGCAGTCGCAGGACGGCTACGTGGCCTGCGCTCGTGCCCGCCCGCATTCCTCCTCTTCTCGGCGGCCCTCTGCGATTCTCCGCGCCCTCTGCGATAAGAATCAGGCGCTCCCCTCTCACCCCGCGCATCAGCCTGCCACGCGCCGATGCGGGACGGGCGCCGTCGTTCTCAACGGGGAGCCCGCAGAGGAGCGCAGTGGGCCGCGCACGAGCGGGAGGAAAACCGCCTCCTGACGTCGGCGGCTACTGACCGGGTCCAGTCACGCGCCCCTGCTGCCGCGCCACTTCGTGGAGCAGGATGCCGGTGGCGCTGACGACGTTGAGCGAATCAAACCCGGGCTTCATGGGGATGCGGGCTGACACGTCACACACCTCCACCACCTCGCGGGTCAATCCATGTCCTTCCCCGCCGAAGACCAGGCACACATCCCCACCCAGGTCGAGCCGGGACACATCGCAACTGGCCGGCGTAGGATGGGCCGCCACGCAACACACACCAAGCCGCTGGAGCACCGGGATCACTTCGCCGAGTCGTTGCCGCGCGAGAACCGGCAGGGAACAGATGAATCCCATCGAGGTGCGCACCACGCGCCGCAGCCAGGGTTGCCCGCACGCCTCGCCCACCAGCACCGCGGTCGCGTCAAAGGCGGCGGCGTTGCGGATGAAGGCGCCCAGGTTCTCGGCGTTGGCCAGGTTGTCCGCCGCCGCCAGCAACCACGGCCGCGCTGCGCGACTCAGCACCGCCTCGAGCGACTCGGCGTCGGGGATGCGGGCGCAGGCCAGGATGCGTTGATGCAGGCGAAGTCCCGTCAACTCATCGAGTTGGTCTGGTTCAACCCGATAGACGCGCAACGTGTCCAGGTCGGGACGGCCGCGCAGCAGGGGCTCCACCGCGGCCAGCCATTGTTCCGTGAGCAGTAGCGACCTGAGTTGCAGGCGGCTGCCCAACAGGTGCCGCACCACCTTCTCCCCTTCCGCGACGAAAACGCCCTCCTCCTCGTGGCGCGCGCTCCAGCGCATGGTCCGGTAGGCCCACAGGTCCGGATGTTCCAGGGAGTCGATGACGTGGATCTGCAAGCGGTCATGGTAGGGGGGACGCGGCTTGCCGAGCCAGCGCGGAATGATCCGTGCACCCCGTAATGCCGCTCGACCAACGGCCGATGACCGTGTATCGTGCGCGCCTTCATGGACGCCGAAGGTAAGCCGACCCGGGAGGCCTGCGCGCTGGCCCGGGTGCTGGATGGTTTCCATCGCATGAATCATGCGGTGGAGGCGGCGGATTGCATCGTGGGCCTGGGCACCAACGATCCGCGCGTGGCCGATCGCGCCGCGGAACTGTTCAGGGAAGGACTGGCCCCGCGCGTGGTGTTCACGGGCGGCGTGAGCGGTTGGACCCATGGCCTTTACCAGGCTTCCGAAGCCCGCGCCTTTGCCCGACTCGCCATCCTGCAAGGCGTGCCCGAGCACTGCATCCTCCTCGAGGAACAGGCCACCAACACCGGGGAGAACATCAAGCGCACCCGCGCCCTGCTCGAGTCGAAAGACCTGCCACGAACGCGGCTGATCCTCGTGCAGAAGCCCTACATGGAGCGCCGCACCTTCGCGACCTGCAAACGGTTCTGGCCGGAACCGGATATCAGGGTCACCTCGCCGCGCCTGGACTTCGATGATTACCCCCTGCCCTGGCTCCCCCTGTCCGAGGTGATCCGCATCATGGTCGGCGACCTGCATCGCATCCTGATCTATCCACAGCTCGGCTACCAGGTCGAGCAGGCGGTGCCCGAAGAGGTCCGCGACGCCTTTGACCGCCTGGTCCGACTCGGATACGACACCCACCTGGTGCCGGATCAGGGCCATCCTCAATCCCCGCCGGCGCATCGAACCAACGCTCCTTGATCATGTCACGGGCTCCCCTCACCCCGGGTCCCACAAAAGCCACCTCATGAAAGCAGCCCTCATCGCCCCGCAGTTCGATGTCGCCGGACGGCTCGTCACCGTGGAGACCACCGGCAGCGGCAACGTCAACGACACCTACCTGGTGATCTGCCGCACGACCTTCTCCGAGGAACGGTTCATCCTCCAGAAGATCAGCAAGCACGTCTTCCCCAACCCGCCCCACATCATGGAGAACATGCGGCGCGTGACCGAGCACGTGCACCGGCGCCTTGAGGAGGAGGCCCACATGTCCGACCGCATCTGGCAGTTGCCGCGTGTCATCCCCGCCCGGGACGGCAGGGACTACGTGCTGGATGCGGACCAGGATTATTGGCGGGCCATCTCGCTCATCGCCTCCGCGCATTCCTACCAGAACATCCAGAACCTTGAGCATGCCCACGAGGCGGGCTTCGTCCTCGGCCAGTTCGAGCGCCTGATCAGCGACATCCCGCCCGACCTCCTCCATGACACGCTGGAAGGGTTCCATGTCACGCCGCAATACCTGGGCAAGCTGGACGAAGCCGTGGGCACCGAGGCGGGCCAGGCGCGCCTGCGCAGCTCCAAGGAGGCCGAACGCTGCCACCGATTCGTGCAGGACCGCCGCCAGTGGTGCTCCGTCCTCGAGGATGCCCGCGAACGCGGCGAACTCCGGCTCCGCCCCATCCACGGCGACCCCAAGATCTCCAACGTCATGATCGACGACGCCACCGGCAAGGGGACCTGCATCGTGGACCTCGACACGGTCAAGCCCGGGCTCATCCACTACGATTTCGGCGACTGCCTTCGTTCGGCCTGCAACCCGGCCGGCGAGGAATCGCAGGACATGAGCCGCGTGGTCTTCGACACCGACCTCTGCCAGGCCATCGTGCGCGGCTACATGAAGCAGGCGGGCAGCTTCCTGACCGACGCCGACCGGCACTACCTCTTCGACAGCATCCGCCTCATCACCTTCGAGCTGGGATTGCGGTTCTTCGCCGACTACGTGAACGGCGACACCTACTTCAAAACCCGCTATGAGGGCCAGAACCTCAACCGGGCCCGGGTGCAGTTCAAATTGTGCGAAAGCATCGAGACGCGCGAACCCGTCATCCGCAAGATCCTCGAGACGCATGTTTGAACAAGCCGCCTTTCGCGTGACATGATCCGCCCCGGATGGACGTCGCACCTACTTCTCGCCTGACCCTGGCCGGCATGGCCCGGGAACCGTTTCGGCTTTTCTTTCTGGCCGCCGTTCTGGCCGGGATGCTGGGGGCGTTGCTCTGGCCCCTGCACCTCCTGGGGGTGGCCCCCATCTATCCCGGCGCCGGCCACGCCAGGCTGATGGCGCAGGGGTTCTTCGGTGGCTTCATCGTCGGGTTCCTGGCCACCGCCCTGCCGCGCCTCCTGTCCGCGCCGGGGTTCCGCGCCGGCGAGGTGTTTCTGTTTCTGGGCCTGCACCTGGCGATGATCGTGGCGGACACGGTGGGACAAACACGCTGGGCGGATCTTCTGTTCCTCGGCCTGCTGGGCGCGTTTGCGGCCTGCGCCATCCCCCGCTTCTGCAAGCGCCAGGACCTGCCGCCGCCGGGTTTCATCCTCGTGCCGCTGGCCTGGGCGTGCGCGGTCGCGGGCACCTTGCTCGCCCTGGGGCGAGACCGGTTCGACGAGGGACACTGGGCTCCCCTTCTGGTACCGCTGCTCTCCTACCAGGGCTTTGTGCTTCTACCCATCCTGGGAGTGAGCGGCTTCCTGTTGCCCCGGTTCTTTGGAGTGCCGAGCGCGCAGAACTTTCCCACCTCCCGAAGCGCGCCCCCAGGATGGTGGCCCCGCGCACTGGCGGCTCTGGGCGTGGGACTGCTGGTGGTGGCGTCGTTTTTTCTCGAAGCCCTGGGCCATGCGCGCTGGGGCCATGCCCTGCGCCTGGGCTTGAGCGCGGCCTGGCTGCTTTGGGAGGTGCCCATGTTTCACCGCGGCATTCATCACAACGTGCTCACGCGCGCCCTGCAGGCCGCCGTGGTCTTCCTGCTGGCTGGGTTCCTTTCGGAAATCCTCTTCCCCCAGTTTCGCGTCGCGATGCTGCACCTGTCCTTGATGGGCGGATGCGCGCTGATCACGCTCACCGTCGCAACGCGCGTGGTCTATGGCCACAGCGGACGACAAAGGCTGCTTGCGGGAAGGAACCGATGGTACACCACCTTCTGCGTCCTGGCACTCATCGCCATGGCCACCCGCATGAGCGGCGACTTCTGGCCGGCGATCATGAAATCCCATTACATATATGGCGCCGCCATCTGGGTCGTCGCCCTGCTCTTGTGGAGCTGGCGCGTGCTGAGATACGTGCGCCAGCCGGATCCGGAGGGGGATTAGGGGCCGCCTTCAGGCCGGAGAAGCCGGACCGCCTGAAGGCGGGACTACGAACGTGGCGGCCTCCGTTTGTAGTCCCGTCACTTAAGAAACACGTTTTGCAACTTGTTGGAGTTAAGAGCACGCAATGTTGTACGAAGCATTCAATGGCCCCTCACCCCCACCCTCTCCCGCAGGGAGAGGGAGCCGCATGCCCCGTGGAGGGTAAGGTTTCCGACCGGAAGACTTTCTCCGTGCGGTAGTCGAGCCTCCGCTCGACTGAGTTCGTCGCAGGCCTCTCCCCCCGGGAGAGGGTGGGGGTGAGGGGCTTTCGCACAGCCGTGGTCATTTGTGTTTCTTCCCCATCTAGCCCGCCGCGCTCACCAGACGGCCACCCGCACCATGCCCGCCAACCGCTCGACCTCCGCACGATCCACTTCCCCGGCCATCAACGTCAACGCATTGGCCGTCCCGCAGGCCGCTCCCCAGCGGCTGGCTTCGCCCAACGAGTCCCCCTCCAACATCCTCCACGTCAGCCCTGCCGTGAAGGCATCACCGGACCCGATGGGGTTGACGGCCGGAATGGTTGGAGGCTGGATCCGCCAACCCTGGCGTCCATCCCAAGCCAGGACGGCTCCCTCCCCCTCGGTGACCACCACGCCACGGGCGCCTCGCTTGCCCAGCTCCACCATGGCGTCCCGCACCTCCTCCATCGTGGACAACGGGCGGCCCACGGTGGAGGCCAGTTCCGCCCGGTTGGGCTTGACCACATCGGGACCGGCCTCCAGGGCCAGGGTCAACGGCGCGCCCTTCGCATCCAACACGACGGGCAAGTGTCGTTCCCGTGCCCAGGCCACACTGTCGCGATAGAACGTCTCCGGCACGCCCGGGGCAAGGGTTCCCGACAGCACCACGGCGCGGCTTTCCACCAGGCGCCGACGGACCACCTCCTGCAGACCACGGAATTCCTCGAGGGTCACCAAGCCGCTCTCCTCGACCAGCTCGGTGGTGGTGCCGGCATGCTCGTCGAGGATGGTGACGCATTCGCGCGTGCGCGCGGACACTTCAAGGAACTCATGCGCCACACCCGCGCCGTCCAGGGTCTGCCGAATGAAACCACCCCGGTCACCGCCCAGAAACCCCACCGCCAACGGCTCCACACCGAGCACCTTGAGGGTCTTGGCCACGTTGATCGACTTGCCGGCCGCGCCGTCCAGCGTTCGGGAGGCACGGTTCACCTCGTCGAGGGTGAAGTCGCCGAACATCATGACGCGCTGCAGGGCGGGCGTGGTTCCGAGGCACAGAATCATGGGCGGCATCATTCGCGGCGACCATGAATGGGGTCAACGCCGCAACGCGCCCTGAAAGGCGCTGACGTTGCAACTGGCCCTTGAGGCATTTGCTGCTGGAGTCTGGACATGGGTTGTCATGAAACCGCCATCAGCCTGACAAAATCCTCGACACATGGAACGGCGCCCGCCCATGCTGCAACCATCTGCATGCCAACAGGAAACCACATCACTTCCCTCGGCGCTTGCGCTTCCATGGGCCTGCCAGTTGTTGCCAACGGGCGCCCAGGTATTGTCACTCAATTGTCACATATAGGACGCAGCCCTGTCACATACTGCACTCAATTTGGGCGGCGTCCTTCAACACAAATCAATCAGTTGCCATGAAACGCACTCATAAAAAACGTTTACTCGGGGCTACCCTCGTCCTCCTGGTCGGGGCCATGCAACCTGCCCAGGCACAAACCTCCGAAGCATTGCTGGAAGTGCTCGTGCGGAAGGGGATCCTCACGGAACAGGAAGCGGAAGACATCAAGGTCGAGCTGGCCTTGGAGAACCAAAAATTCAACAACGTCAAGGCCCCCGGCAAGACCACCCAGCTCATCGAGCTGTCCGGCGATTTCCGGGGACGCTTCGAGGGATTCTATGCGGACCACGACGACTGGACCGATCGCAACCGCTGGCGCTACCGTCTGCGCGTGGGATTGACCGCCGCCCTGACGGATCGGTTCAAGGTGGGCGTCCGGCTGGCGTCCGGCGAAGAGTCCGGCACGTTTGGGAGTGATCCGATCTCGCGGAACGCCACCATGCAGAACAACGGGTCGGGCAAGTTCATTTTCATCGATCAGGCCTATGCCAACTTCGTCGCCCTGACCAACATCGACTACACCAGCTCCGTCACCTTCGGCAAGATGGCCAACCCGTTCGAATTCTCCGCGCTGGTGTTCGACGATGATTACACCCCGGAAGGCGTCGCCAACCCGATGAATTACATCATCAACGAGGAGCACAACCTCGCCTTCACCATGGCCGCCTTCTTCCTGGATGAAATCGGGGGGGACAGCGACGATCCCTACCTCCTGGCCGCCCAGTTGCGACACAACGGCATCTGGCGCTACAACGAGGCGCACAAGCCGAAGTTGGATTCCACCATCGGCCTCGCAGGCATGGCCATTGCCAACGACCAAAGCCTCGGCAACGGCGCCGTCCCCAATATCAATGTGGGCAACAGCCGGAACGCCGCGGGCAACCTGACCGCCACCTTCAACCCGATCGTCGTGGACGGCGCCCTCACCTACTGGCTCGACTCCGCCCCTCAATACAACGGGTTCTTCCCCATCTCCATCATCGGCACCTACATGAACAACCTGGCCGAGTCCTCGGAGAACGTCGGCTATGAGGTGGGCGTCAAGCTCGGCAAGGCCGGCAAGAAGGCCACATGGGAAGTCGGCTACAACTACCGCTTCCTCGAAGCCGACGCCTGGTACGAGGAACTGGTGGACTCTGACTTCGGCTCCTACTACGCCGCCACTCCGGCAAGTTTTGGGCAGGCCGGGGCTGGCTACCGCTCCGGCACCAACAACAAGGGCCACATCGTCAAGGTCGCCTACTCCCCCTACAACGCCCTCACCCTCAGCCTCAAGGGCATCTTCACCACCCTCATCGACGAGCCCGCCGGCCAGGCTGACAGCGACATGCTCCGCGTTCAAGCCGACGCCGTGGTCAAGTTCTGAGGCTCAGCTTCCGTGAGTGAACGTTCTGCGTTCCTGTGACTGAAAAGCCCCGCGCCCCGGCGCGGGGCTTTTCCTTCGTTCCAGGCCCAGGCAACCGTCTCCCCAGTAGCCGCCGACGTCAGGAGGCGATTCCACGCCCGTCCCACGTAGCCACCGCCGTGAGGCGGTGGACCCCGTCGTGAAACACTCAACGTTCAACGCTCAACCCTCCCCACGTAGCCACCGCCGTAAGGCGGTGGACCCAGTCGCGACGAAGTGCGTCACCATCCGCCTCCTGACCTCGGCGGCTACTTCCCGACGTAGCCGCCGACGTCAGCAGGCGGCCCCCGTCGTGACATGAAATCTGGCGAACCCCTCTGATCGCGTCACCCAACCGTAATATGAACGCTACACTACGTAACTTTCATTTCCTTTTTGCTTTGCGTCATATTGGGGTCAGGCAACCAAACCTTGAATGAAACAAACCATGAAATCCCCCAGCATCATGATTACCGGGTTGGCGATCGCCACCCTGCTCCTCACCCCCTGGCGCGCCATGTCCCAGGGCCAGGTCAAACTCGACCCGAACCTGAAAGACTACACGGTCGTCAGCGGCATTTCGGGCAATCTCAACTCCGTCGGCTCCGACACGCTCAACAACCTCATGACCTTCTGGGCCGAGGGCTTTGCCAAGCTCTATCCCAACGTCAAGATCCAGATCGAGGGCAAGGGATCCTCAACGGCCCCGCCCGCCCTCATCGAAGGCACCTCCCAGCTCGGCCCGATGAGCCGCAAGATGAAGGTGGAAGAGATCGATGCCTTCGAGTCCGCCTATGGCTACAAGCCGCGCCTCATTGCCGTGTCCCTGGACGCCCTGGCCGTGTATGTGCACAAGGACAATCCCATGGAGGCCATCACCTTTCAGCAGCTTGACTCCATCTTCTCCATGACCCGCGCCCGGGGCGGTCGCGACATCAAGACCTGGGGCCAGGCCGGACTGGACGGCGAGTGGAAACGCCGCCCCATCAGCGTCTATGGCCGCAACAGCGCCTCCGGCACCTACGGCTACTTCAAGGACGTCGTTCTGGACAAGGGCGATTTCAAGTTCTCGGTCAAGGAGCAACCGGGTTCGGCCTCCGTGGTGCAGTCCGTTGAGAATGACCTGGGCGGCATCGGCTACAGCGGCATCGGCTACAAGACCTCGGGCGTCAAGGCCCTGCCGGTGGCCGACCGCAGCGGTCCCATTGTGCCCAACCAGAAGAACGCCGACTCCTTCGAGTATCCCATCGCCCGCTACCTCTACATCTACGTCAACAAAAACCCCATCAAGGGATTGGATCCCGTCGTCAAGGAGTTCCTCAAGTTTGTCGTCTCCAAGCAGGGCCAGGAACTGGTCGTGAAGGACGGCTACTTCCCGCTCACCGCGGGTAAGCAGCAGGAGATGCTTGATCTCATGGAAGACTGATCCCGGATCGTGACATAATTCCCACGGATCACGCGGACCGGCGCTCATCAGCCCGGCCCGCGTGATGCCTTGTCCCTCAGCCCTCGCCGGGTTGCTCGACCCGGCGCTCGCCGTACCGAACCGCCCTTATGCCTGTCACGCCTGCCACCGACACCCCCTCGCGCCGGGCCCGAACCGCGCGCCGGGTCAGGTTCATGGACCGTTGGGCCGCCCGGCTCATAGGCTTCGGCGGCGCCCTGGTCATCATAGTTGTCCTGGCCATATTTCTCTTCGTCGGCAAGGAGGCGGTCCCCCTCTTCCTTGGCGCCGAGACAGAGCGGCTGGCGGCATCGCAAGACGCCCTTACCGGAACACAAGGCATCACTCCCCCCATCCTGGGCTGCGACGAATACGAGACCTACGCCTACGGCCTCTCCCCGACCGGCGCGGTGCACCTCTGGCACCTGGAGGATTGGTCCCTGTCCCAGACGCTGCCCTTCCGCCGCTGGCAGGATCGCACCCTGACCGCCGCGCAACGCAGCCCGGTCCGGGACAACCTGTACCTGGGCACGTCCGACGGATATGTCGTCTTAAGCCAGCTCCGGTTCCGCCCCATCTACACGGAGCAGGGCCGGACCATCGAATCCCGGCTCTCGGGCGAGACCTACGTCAAGGTTTCCGAGGAAGGCCACGCCATCCGGCATGTGGCCGGCCGCCACGACGACCAGGGCAACGCGCACTTCGCCGCCGTCACCGAGGAAGGCGATCTCTACACCGGCTTCGTGCCCGAGGGGGAAAGCCCCAGGGTGACCCCGATCGGAGGACTCCCGGCCATCGAGGTGACCGGGCTCGCCATCGACGCCCGCTCCTCCAAGCTCCTGGTCGCCACGCGCGACGGACGCCTTCTCCTCTGGTATCCCGAGCACAGCCGAGAGGAACCCTTCCAGACCATCCAGGTCGGGGACGGGGATCAATACGTCACCGCCATGGCCCTCCTGATCGGTGACCTCTCCGTCATCCTTGGCTACGCCGACGGCTCGCTGGAGCAATGGTTTGGCGTCTCCGAAAGCGGCGAGGGACTCTTCCGCCACTTCCGCCGCATCCGCGACTTCGAGCCCCTGCCGGGACCCGTGGCCCGGATCGAGGCCTCCGGACGGGACAAGGGATTCCTGGCCGGCGATGCCGCGGGCACGGTGCGCCTTTACTTCTCCACCTCCCAGCGGACCATGGCGGAACTTGCCTTGGACGGCCCGATTGGCGCGCTGGCCTACACTCCGAAGCTGACCGGCATCCTGGGTACTACCCAGGATGGCCGTGCGACCCGGTGGCGCCTGGACAATCCCCATCCGGAAATCTCCTTCCGGACGTTGTTCGGCAAGGTCTGGTATGAAGGCTACGCCCAGCCCGGCTACATCTGGCAGTCCACGGGCGGCAGCGACGAATTCGAACCCAAGCTGAGCCTGACCCCGTTGTTCCTGGGCACGATCAAGGGCGGCCTCTACGGGCTCATCTTCGCCATCCCCATCGCGGTGCTGGCGGCCATCTACACCTCCCAGTTCATGAGTCCGCGCCTCAAGGCCGTGGTCAAGCCTGCGGTCGAGATCATGGCCGCCCTGCCCAGCGTGGTGATTGGTTTCATGGCCGGGCTGTGGCTCGCGCCGCTGCTCGAGAACCACGTCATTTCGCTCCTGTGCATGGCGGGGTTGATTCCCCTCTTTGTCCTGGCCGGTGTGATCGGCTGGAACATGCTTCCCCAGACCTGGCGCACCAGGCTTCCGCTCTGGGCCGAGCTGGCCACCATCGGCCTGCTGGTCTGCGCGGGCTTTGCGTTGGCGGTGCAGATGGGCCCCTGGCTGGAGGGACTGCTCTTCGGCGGTGACCTGCGTCAATGGGTCTTCGACACCACCGGCCACCCCTACGAGCAGCGCAACAGCATCGTCATCGGCCTGGCCATGGGCTTCGCCGTCATCCCCATCATCTACACCATCTCCGATGACGCCCTGGCCAACGTGCCCCAGCATTTCATCTCCGGCTCGCTCGCCCTGGGCGCCAGCCGCTGGCAGACCGCCACCCGCATCATCCTCCCCACCGCCAGTCCCGGCATCTTCTCCGCCATCATGGTCGGCTTCGGCCGCGCGGTGGGCGAGACCATGATCGTGCTCATGGCCACCGGCAACACCCCCATCCTCAGCTTCAGCCCCTTCAACGGGATGCGGACCATGAGTGCCAACATCGCCGTCGAGATTCCCGAGGCGCCCATGGCCGGAACGCTGTACCGGGTGCTCTTCCTGACCGCCATCCTGCTCTTCATCCTCACCTTCGCCGTCAACACCGTCGCCGAGGTGATCCGCCAGCGACTCCGCGAGAAATACAAGGCTGTGTAACCCGCATGACCGCCCGCACCCCATCCCAAGCCCCTGATCCACGACCGCAAGGCACCGTCCGGCGCAGCCTCGCCCGGGGCGAACACTGGATCTGGCTGACCGGCGCCGCCCTCGCCGTCTGCCTCCTCATGATCGGCGGCCTTATCGGGGTCGTGATCTACAATGGGGCGGACTATTTCTGGCCCCACCGGCTGGCCCAGGCCGACCTGGCCGACGACGACAAGGTGCTCGGCGTCCTCATCCGCAGCGAATCCTTCCGCGAACCGGTCCCCGATCAGGAAGGGGTCTATGAAGTGAAGGTCCGCACCCAGTTCAAGGTCGGCAATCGCGACGTGGACAACGCCGACTTCAAGTGGCTACGCGACGAGGACTTCTCCAACCTCCGATATCCGGCCGACGCGGTGGCCCTGGAGCGGGAGGAATACGGGGATTTCTACGGATACCTGACCGCCATCCTGGACGGGTCCGACGTGGCGGCGGAAGGCACGGCGGCCTGGAACCTCCTCCGTCAGCACCACGGCGAGGCCCGCGCCCTGGCCCGCGAGGAGACCCGCATCCTGAAAAAGGAGATCGGGGATGTGAACCAGATCATCCTCGATGCGGAGGTCCGTATCAAGCGTGCGGAACGCACCATGGCCGAAGGCGCGGAGCGCGACGCCGAGATTGCCGAGGCCCGGGTCATCATCGACCAGCAACAGGAACGGTTCGAACAACTCAAGGCGGCCGCCGCGGAGAAGGGCGAGCAAAGCCGCCGCTGGGTGGCGGTGATGCAGACCGTCAATGAGGAGGAGGTGGAGGTGCCTCTGGCCATGATCGTGCGCGCCTTCCAACCCAACCAGATGAGCCTGGGGGCCAAGGCCGGACATTACCTCGGCAAGGTCTGGGAGTTTCTTTCCGGTGAACCCCGCGAATCCAACACGGAGGGGGGCATCCTCCCCGCCATCTTTGGCACCGTCTTCATGACCCTGATCATGAGCATCGCGGTGGTGCCCTTCGGCGTGGTGGCGGCGTTTTACCTGCGCGAATACGCCCGCCAGGGACCCTTCGTGCGCGCCGTGCGCATCGCCGTCAACAACCTCGCCGGCGTGCCTTCCATCGTCTTCGGCGTGTTCGGCCTGGGTTTCTTTGTCTATTTCGTCGGCGGCACCATCGACCACCTCTTCTACCCGGACGTCCTGCCCACCCCCACCTACGGCACCGGCGGCGTCCTGTGGGCCTCCCTCACCCTGGCACTGCTGACCGTTCCGGTGGTGATCGTGGCCACCGAGGAATCGATCGCGGCCGTGCCTCGCGGCGCCAAGGAGGGCTCGCTCGCCCTGGGCGCCTCGAAGTTCCAGACCATCTGCCGCGTCGTCCTGCCCGCCTCCATCCCCGGCATCCTGACCGGCCTGATCCTGGCCATCGCCCGCGGCGCCGGCGAGGTCGCCCCCCTCATGATCACCGGCGTGGTCAAGCTCGCCCCCAACCTGCCCGTGGACGGCGATTACCCCTTTGTCCACCTGGACCGCAAGTTCATGCACCTGGGCTTCCACATCTACGACGTCGGCTTCCAGTCCCCCAACGTCGAGGCCGCCAAGCCCATGGTCTTCACCACCGCGCTGCTCCTGCTCGCCGTGGTGGCGCTGCTCAACATCGTCGCCATCTACATCCGCGACCGGCTCCGCAAGAAATTCCAGACCGGCGCCTTCTCCTGACGCCCCTGCTCCACGTGAACGCCCCAGCCAACGTCGATGCCATGACTGAACCCCGCCAAGCCTCCTTGCCGGTCACCGTGGGCCACCCGGACCGTTCCCTCCCCGAGGACCTCGACGGCCGGCACCCGCCGCTCATCCATGTCCGCGGCCTCTCCCTCCACTACGCCACAAACAAGGCCCTGGATGACGTCCACCTGACCATCCGCGAGAAGCTCGTCACCGCCTTCATCGGGCCCAGCGGCTGCGGCAAGTCCACCCTGCTCCGCTGCTTCAACCGGATGAACGACCTCATCGACAAGGTCCACATCGACGGCCAGGTCCTCATCAAGGGGCAGGACATCCATCATGCCGGGCAGGACGTCATCGAGCTGCGCAAGAAGGTGGGCATGGTGTTCCAGAAGTCCAACCCCTTCCCCAAGTCGATCTACGAAAACATCGCCTACGGGCTGCGCATCGCCGGCGTCAACGCCCGTCAGGTGCTGGACGAAACGGTCGAGGCCAGCCTGCGCAGCGCGGCGCTCTGGGACGAGGTCAAGGACCGGCTCCACAGCAGCGCCCTGGGCCTGTCCGGCGGCCAGCAGCAGCGCCTCTGCATCGCGCGCGCCATCGCCATCAAACCCGAGATCATCCTCATGGATGAACCGGCCTCCGCCCTGGACCCCGTCGCCACAGGCAAGATCGAGGACCTCATCCTCGACCTGAAGCGGAACTTCACCATCGTCATCGTCACCCACAACATGCAGCAGGCCGCCCGCATTTCCGACTTCACCGCGTTCTTCTACCTCGGCAAGCTCATCGAATTCGACACCACCCGCACCATCTTCACCAACCCCTCCAACAAGCAGACCGAGGATTATGTCACCGGCCGGTTCGGCTGATCCGGATGGCAGCCGAGCCGCCCTGTGCTATGCTCCCCCGGCAAACCTGACAACCCGCGCGCCCTATGCCCACCCACTTCGACCAGGAACTCGACGACCTCAAGAACAAGCTGCTCACCATGGGCAGCCACGCCGAAAGCCTGATGCAAAAGGCCATGAAGGCCCTCCTTGAACGCGATGACGAACTGGCGCGCGACGTCAAGGAGGACGATGAAATCCTCGACCAGCTTGAGATCGAGATCGACGACCTGGGCGTCCAACTCCTCGCCAAGGCCCCCCTCGCCTTCGATCTCCGCCTCATCACCGTGGCCATGAAGATCTCCGGCGACCTCGAACGCGTCGGCGACGAGGCCACCACCATCGCCCGCCGCTCCATCGAGCTCAGCCAGGAACCGCCCCTCAAGGAATACGTGGACATCCCCCGCATGGCCGAACTGGGCCGGCACATGCTCAAGGAAGCCCTCGACTCCTTCCTCCACCGTGCCCCCGAACGCGCCCGCGCCATCATCCCCCGCGACAAGGAGGTGGACGCCATGAACAAGCAGCTCCACCGGGAGCTGGCCAGCTTCATGATCGAGAAACCCTCCACCGTCACGCGCTGCCTCAACCTCATGACCATCTCCAAAAGCCTCGAGCGCATCGCCGACCACGCCACCAACATCGCCGAGGACGTCGTCTTCCTCTACGAAGGCCGCGACATCCGACACCAGGGCCTGGCCGGTCAGGAATAGACCGGAGGCGCTCCTCCGGCAGCGGCCACCTCCGTGCTTCACCCCAATCGGACCAATCGGACCAATCGGACCGATCGGACTGATCGATCCGATCCCCCGGCATTCTGTCACATTCCCGTAACATGGCCGTATCTGACATGTCACACTAAACAGCGTGACATAAATCGGCTTCCTTTGAAGGATAACGGGCGTCCTAACCCAGCGGAATGGCCTTGGTTCCTTTGCTGGACGTGGGGTCGGGTGGTTCCCGGACCCCAGTCCTTCCGAGGCCTCTGAACCGGGTGGAAGGACATATTGACACGGACCGCCCCGAAATCAAGAATCTGGTGTGACGACCCCACGACCCACTCATTTGGAGGCCAGCCTCAAGCGGGATATCGACCTGATCCGCAGCAAGGTGAAGGAGATGGCGGCCTTGGACAAGCAGGCGCTGGAGGATGTGCTCAAGGCCCTCAAGGACAACAACCGGCAGCTGGCCTACGCCGTCATTCTGCGCGACAGCCGCATCGACGACCTGGAGGCCGAGATCGACCGGCTGTGCCTGGAGTTCCTCGTCCGGCAACAGCCCGCCGCCATGCACCTCCGCTTCGCCTACGTGACCATCAAGATCAATCTGGAGCTGGAGCGCATCGGCGACTACGCCGAGAGCATTGCCCGGCAGGTCCTGAAGGTCGGCTCCCTCCAAGCCACCCCGCCCATCTCCTCGTTCGAACACATCGCCGGGGAATCCATCCCCATGCTGGACAAGGCGGTCCAGGCCTACCTCAACGAGGACGCGGCCCTCGCCGAACAGACCATGGCGGTCGAGGAGGAGGTGGACCAGCTTAAGAGCCAGCTCAACGCCGAGCTCTACCGCCTGGAGATGGAGAAGAAGATTCCCTTCGAATCGCTGACCCCCTTCCTGACCATCGCCCGGCGCTTCGAGCGGGTTTCCGACCAGGCCAAGAACATCTGCGAGGAGGTGCTCTACATGTGCACGGGCGAATACGCCAAGCACAAGGGCACCGAGGCGTTCCGCATCCTGTTCGTGGACGACCACCACGCCTGTCGCGCACGCATGGCCGAGGCCATCGCCAATGCCGCCGGCCTCCCCCGCCTGGTCTTCAGCAGCGCGGGCATCGAGCCCCAGACGCTGGACGAGCAGACCATCCGTTTCATGCAGACCAAGGGCATCCCGATCGACGGCCGCAGCTCCCGCTCGGTCGAGCAGGTGCCCAATCTGGATCAATACCAGATGATCATCGCCCTCTCCGAGAAGGCCAAGAAGGTTTTCCCCAAGCCGCCCACCAAAACGGTCAGCTTGGACTGGCATGTCCAGGACCCATCCACCGTCCAGGGAACGCCTGAACACATCCAGGCGGCCTACGAGGAGACGTACCGGTGGATCCACACCCAACTCCAGGACCTCACCGAAGCCATCCTGGGAGACTCCGCCAACTAACCCCTGAATCCCATGAAACAACCCACTACAATGCAATACATGATGCGGACCGCGGCCCTCCTGCTACTGGCGGCTGGTGTCGCCCAAACCGGCTGCAAGAAAAGCGATGACACCACCACCCCGGGCACGGAAGGCGACGGGTCGGGCGCAACCTCGACCATCCAGGTCCAGGGCTCCGACACCATGGTGAACTTGGCCCAGGCTTGGGCGGAGACCTACCATGGCGTCAAACCCAACGTCAGCGTCGAGGTCGGCGGCGGCGGCTCCGGCGTCGGCATCGCCGCCCTCATCAACGGCACCATCGACATCGCCAACGCCAGCCGCGACATGAAGGCCGACGAACGGGCCAAGGCCAAGAACAACAGCGGCAAGGACGCCAACGAAATCGTCGTCGGCTACGACGCGCTGGCCGTCTTCGTGCACAAGGACTTCCCCCTCGATGAGATCACTATCGAGCAGCTCTACGGTATCTTTGCCGAAGGTGGCAAGATCACCAAGTGGTCCCAGCTCGGTGCCAAGGTACCCGGCTGCGACAGCGACGAGATCATCCGTGTCAGCCGCCAATCCAACTCCGGCACCTACGAGTTCTTCCGCGAACATGTCCTGCAGAAGCAGGACTTCCGGCTGGGCTCCCGTGACATGAACGGCTCCAAGGAAGTGGTCGAGCTGATCAGCAGCACTCCATGCGCCATCGGCTACAGCGGCATGGGCTACGCCACCGAGGAGGTCAAGATGCTCAAGGTCGCCCCCAAGGCCGGCGAACCCGCCTTCGAACCGAGCATCAAGAATGTCCACGACAAAACCTACCCGATCGCCCGCCCCTTGTTCATGTACACGCTGGGCGAACCGACCGGCGCGGCGAAAGACTACATCGACTGGACCCTCGGCCCGGACGGCCAGAGGATCGTCGAGACCACCGGCTACGTCCCCCTCTCCGCGGTGGAATAACCGGGCCGGACGACGCCACCTTCGTCTTACCGCCTCCGCCCCGCCGCGTCGCGGGGCGGGGGGGGTTGACGAGCCTCCCCCTCAGTTCCAGATCCCAGGACCCGCGACATGCCTGCCAACGTCAAGCCCGTGCGGCCCCAATGGGCGGTCATCGGTGAGCGCTGCCTCGAATTCCTCATCCGCCTCTGCGGCATCAGCGCCATCATCTTCGTCCTGGGCATCTTCTATTTCGTCTTCAGCAAGGCCGCCCCGGTCCTGTTCAGCGAGCATTTCAGCCTCACGGAGTTCCTCTTCAGCCCGAAGTGGTACCCCACCTCCGAAATCAACGTCCGTTACGGCGTCCTGGCCCTCATCGTCGGCTCGCTCAGCGTCACCCTCTTCGCCATGCTCCTGGCCGTGCCCTTCGGCCTCGGGGCGGCGGTGTTCGTCTCCGAGTTCTGCGGGCCCAAGCTGAAGGAAACGCTCAAGATCACCATCGAGCTGCTGGCCGCCATCCCCTCGGTGGTCTGGGGCTTCATCGGCCTCACGGTCATGAACAACCTCATCAAGAACATGACCGGCGCCGACGTGGGCCTCAACGTCCTCAACGCCGGGCTCATCCTCGCCCTCATGAGCGTGCCCATCATCGTCTCCATCGGGGAGGATGCCCTCAAGGCCGTGCCGGACTCCTTCCGCGAGGCGGGCATCGCCCTGGGCGCCACCCGCTGGCAGCTCGTTTACAAGGTCCTCCTCCCCGCCGCCAAGACCGGCCTCCTGGCCGCCGTCCTGCTCGGCGTCGGCCGCGCCGTGGGCGAAACCATGGCCGTCCTCATGGCCACCGGACACGCCGTGCACATCCCCACCAGCCTGCTTGACTCGGTCCGCACCCTCACCGCCACCATCGCCGCCGAACTCGGCGAAACCCAGGAAAACTCCGACCACTACCGCGTGCTCTTCCTGATCGGCGTCCTGCTCTTCAGCATCACCTTCGTCATCAACCTTTCCGCCGACCTGGTCATCCGCGGCATCCGGAAGAAATAAGGCCCACCCATGACGGATTCCTCCACCATGTTCACCGAGACCCCGCTCATCCGCCGGAAGAAGCAGACCGAGGCTCTGGCCAAGTGGATTTTCTTCAGCATGGCGGTGATGATGATCATCCCGCTCTTCCTGATCGTCGGCTACATGCTGATCCAGGCCATGCCCACCCTCTCGCTTGACTTCCTCCTGGATCCGCCCAAGAAGGGCATGACCGAGGGCGGCATCTGGCCCGCGCTGGTCGGCACCATCTACCTGGTCGTCATCTCCCTGGCCGTGGCCGCTCCCATCGGCATCCTGGCCGCCGTCTATCTCAACGAATACGCCAAGGACAACTGGTTCAATCGCCTCATCAACCTGGCCGTGATCAACCTGGCCGGCGTGCCCAGCATCGTCCACGCCCTCTTCGGCCTGGGCGCCTTCGTGCTCGCCGCCAAGCTCGGCAAGTCCATCATGGCCGCCTCCCTCACCCTGGCCATCATGACCCTGCCGGTGATCATCGCCAGCACCCGCGAGGCTCTGGCCTCCGTGCCGCGCGCGTTCCGCGAGGCCTGTTGGAACACCGGCGCCACCCGCTGGCAGACCATCAAGGCCGTTGTGCTCCCCAATTCCATCAGCGGCATCCTGACCGGCGTCATCCTCCAGGTCTCCCGCGCTGCGGGCGAAACCGCCCCCATCATGTTCACCGGCGCCCTCTTCTTCAAAGCCGTCGAGCGCGGGGACCTCTTCGCCTACGGCCTGAACGAGCAGTGCATGGCTCTCTCCATGCACCTCTACGTCGTTTCCACCCAGATTCCCGGCGTGTCCGTCAGCCTGAAATACGCCACGGCCATCGTGCTGCTCGGCTCCGTCCTCCTGGTCAACGCCACCGCGATCGTCCTGCGCATCTACCTGCGTTCCCGCAAGAAATGGTGACCCGGCCCCTGCGCTCCCCAACCATGACTGCCACCAAGAAAGTCGAGGTCGAAAACCTCCGCCTCTCCTATGGAGCCAAGAAGGCGCTGCACGGCATCTCCTTCCACATCCACGAGAACGAGATCCTGGGCGTAATAGGCCCCGCCCAGTCCGGCAAGACCTCGATGCTGCGCTGCATCAACCGCACCATCGACTTCATCCCCTCCGCCTCCCTCTCCGGCACCATCAAGGTGGATGGCGAGGATGTGCAGAAGGTGCGCGATGTCTATGGCCTGCGCCGCAAGATCGGCATGGTCGCCCCCCTGCCCGTCGGCCTGCCCATCTCCATCTACAACAACGTCGCCTTCGCCCCGCGTTGCTCCGGCCTGACCCGCAAGGCCGAACTGGATGACCTGGTCGAGAAGTGCCTCACCCAGGCCGCCCTCTGGGACGAGGTCAAGGACCGCCTCGACAGCCTCGGCACCAAGCTCTCCGGCGGCCAGCAGCAGCGGCTCACCATCGCCCGCGCCCTCTCCCACCAGCCCGAAATCCTCTGCCTGGACGAGTTCTCCATCGCCATCGACCCCGTCACCACCATGCGCATCGAGGATGTCCTCAAGGAACTCCGCTCCGAGATGACCATCATCCTCGTCACCAACCTCGTCCAGCAGGCCCGCCGCCTCGCCGACCGCACCATGTTCCTCTTCGAGGGCAACATCGTGGAGATCGACGAGAGCAACGTCATCTTCGGCGACCAACCCGCCGACCGCCGCACCTACGAATACGTCAACGGAATCTTCGGATGAGCCCGATGGAACCACTCAGCATCACCACACGGGACCTCTGCCTCTGGTACGCCAAGTTCCAGGCGCTCATCAACGTCTCCGTGGATATCAAGAACGGGATCATCACCTCCCTCATCGGCCCGTCCGGCTGCGGCAAGACCACCCTGCTCCGCTGCTTCAACCGCGTCAACGAGCGCTACGGCTACGTCACCACCACCGGCGAGATCAAGATCCTCAACAAGAACATCTACGACCCCGATGTCTCCCTCATCGAACTGCGCAAGAGCGTCGGCATGGTCTTCCAGCGGCCCAATCCCCTGCCCATCTCCATCTACGATAACGTCGTCTTCGGCCTGCGCATCCATTCCGAGCGCAGGGATCTGAAGGGCTCGGTCCTCGATGACGCCGTCCAGGAGGCGCTCACCCAGGTCGGCATGTGGGACGACCTCAAGGACCGGCTCGACGACCGCGCCACCGGGCTCCAGCTCGAACAGCAGCAGAAGCTCTGCATCGCCCGCCTGCTGCCCCTCAAGCCAAAGGTCATCCTCATGGATGAACCCTGCTCCGCCCTCGACGTCGAGGGCACCCGCGCCATCGAGGAGCTGATGTTCTCCCTCAAGGGCCACTACACCATCGTCATCGTCACGCACAACATGGCGCAGGCCCGCCGCGCCAGTGACGAGTGCATCTTCATGCTCCTGGGCGAGCTGGTGGAACACACCCGCACCGAGGACCTTTTCCTCCATCCCAAGGACCAGCGCACCGCCGACTACATCGAGGGCCGCTACGGTTAAGCCCGCCAAAATCCTTCGGCCCTCCATTCAGGCTCTCTCCATGAACCGGGGACCCCGGCCGCCTAAAGGCGGAACCCGTCGCGACGGACTAGACAGTGACGAAACATCCATAGCCACGGTTGTGCGAAGGCCCCTCACCCCAACTCTCTCCCGGCGGGAGAGGGAGTATCGTCTTCCGCGCGGAGAAAGGCTTTCAATCTGAACCCGCACCGTCCACGGGGTATGCTGTTCCCTCTCCCTGCGGGAGAGGGTCAGGGTGAGGGGCCCCGACAAAACGACAACATGGTGGTCGTTCTTTTCGGATCAAGGGTAGGAGCAAGAACCTGTGCTACAGGAGCCCGTGCCCACTTTGTCAACAGTCCTGCCCTCCGCGACGCTCCACCCAAGAACCGCCTGGTCATCCCCGGCCCCCTGCGCTAGGATGCCGCCGTCATCCCATACGACCTCCAAGGCCCAAGCCGATCGCCGCCCGCCAGGGCATCCTTCTGGCCGGCATCCTCCTGACCGCCTGGGGCCGGCACCATTCCTCCCGGGCCGGCGAGTCACCCAACGACGCGCCCTACCGGCACCTGGAGGAGATGCGCCAATCCCACTGGGCCTTCCAGCCGGTTTTGCGTCCCGAGCTTCCCTCCGTCGATCACGCAGGCCACGCCGCCAATCCCATTGACCGCTTCATCCTGGCCCGGCTGGATGCCGCCGGCCTGTCTCCTTCCCCCAGGGCGGATCGTCGCACGCTCATCCGCCGCGCCTATCTGGATCTCATCGGCCTGCCGCCCAGCCCGGTCGATGTCCACAACCGCCACCGCACCCTCTACACCTACATCGATCGGGAAAAGCTCGCGGAGATCTATCGCGTCTTCGATTTTCCCAGCCCGGACCTCTCCGCCGCCCGCCGCCCGCGCACCACTGTCCCGCAACAATCGCTGTTCCTCCTCAACAACCCGTTCATCCTGGCTCGGGCCGATGCATTGGCCCGGATCGCCGTGCCGGGGGAAGCCGCAGCTCCCGCCGATCCCGAGGGCGTGCAACGCCTTTACCGCGCCGTCCTGCAACGGCCGGCTGCCCCGGAGGAAGTGGCCTTGGCGCTGGACTTTCTGAGGCCGCCCTCAAACCCGGCCTCCGCCGGGGAGGAGATCGCCGCGCCGCCCTGGTCGCAGTTGGCCCAGGCGTTGTTGCTTTCCAACGAGTTCATGTTCGCGGATTGACCCATGCACACGCCCCCCTCCCATCCACGCTCCCTCACCCGTCGCGACTTTCTCGCCCGGTCCGGCATGGGGTTCGCCCTTCTTGGCTTGGGCGGCGTCCTCGCGGACGAGGGTTGGGCGGTGCAAACGGAAACGGACCCGCTGGCGCCGCACCCGCCGCATTTCGCGCCGCGCGCCCGGCACGTCATTCACATCTTCATGAACGGCGGCCCCTCGCACGTGGACACCTTCGATCCCAAGCCGCAGTTGACCAGGTACGACGGGCGCAAGCTGCCCGTGCCGAACCTGATCACCGAACGCCCCACCGGCAACGCCTTCGGGTCCCCCTTCGCCTTCCGCACCTACGGCCGGAGCGGTCTCCCGATCAGCGAAGTGTTCGCACCTCTCGGCATGCATGCCGATGAGTTGTGCGTCATCCGCTCGATGCAGACCGACATCCCCCACCACGAACCCGCCCTGATGATGATGAACTGCGGGGACACCACGCTGACCCGGCCCAGCATGGGATCCTGGTTGAACTACGGGTTGGGGACGGAGAACCGCAACCTGCCCGGTTTCGTGGCGCTTTGTCCGGGCGGCCACCCGATCAAGGGCCCCGACAATTGGCGGTCCGCCTTCCTGCCCGGCATTTATGAGGGCGCCTTCATCAACAGCGAGCACCAGGCGGTGGACAAGCCGGTGCATGTGCATGACCTCCACGCCACCATCCTTCACCTCATGGGACTCGACCACGAACGCCTCACCTTCCGCCACGCCAGCCGGGATTTCCGCCTGACCGACGTGCATGGCCACGTCGTGCATGATCTCCTGGCCTGAGAGTGCTCGGAAGAGGAGGCACGACTCGCGATACCTGCAATTCCGTCCCACTTGGATCCGTATGGAGATTGTTCATTCACCAATCCGTCCCTATATGGCTCCTGGTCTCCCTCGTGTGGATGAGTGTGATGTACCCGGCCCGGCCATCACCCGCTTCCCTTCGCGGGGGCCCGATCACGGAGGAGGAACGAGCGCTTTGGTCGCTGCAGCCCGTCCGGGATCCCAAGGTCCGTACGGCACGAAAATCGTACACATCGACGTGTACGTTTTAAGGTCCGTACGGCACGTGTTTCGTACACGCCGATGTGTACGATTTTCGTGCCGTACGGACCTTGGACGATCGCAAGGGGTTGCGATCGAACGGGATGAGGTGGGGACGCGGGGTGGAGCGGATGCTCGCGAGCGAGTGGGGGCTGGATCAGATCTCCGCCAGGGGCTCGTCGGAATCGCCAAACTCCGTCAGGTGGAGGCCATACTTGTCCATCAAGGACAGATACAGGCTGCACATCTTGCGGTTAGGCTTCTCCCGGTAATCCAATACGCGCCCCGCCTGCAGCCGGCCCCCGGCGCGCCCAAGCAGGACCACCGGCAACTGGGTGGCGTCGTGGCTGCCGGTCAGCATGCTGGAACAGAGCATCAACACGGAATTGTCCAGCGCCGTGCGGTCACCCTCCTGGATGGCGTCCAGCTTGGTGGCGATGTAGGCCAGTTGCTGCATGAAAAACTGGTTCACCTTCAGCCAGTCGGCGGTGTCGGAGTGGGAGAGGAGATGGTGGATCATGTAATCCACGCCCAGATTCGGGAATCGCAGGGCGGAGTGGTCATTGTTCAGCTTGAGCGTGCAGAAGCGGGTGGCATCGGTCTGGAACGCCAGCACCAGGATGTCGCTCATGAGGCGCATGTGCTCGCCGATGTCCTGCGGGATGCCATCCGGGGGCCGCGGAATGTTGGGTTCGGTCAACGTGGGGCGCCATCCCTGAAGTTCACCATTCTGCCCCGCCCGCTCGATGCGTTGTTCCACTTCGCGCACCGAATCGAGGTATTCATCGAGCTTGTGCTGGTCCGCGCGGCTGACCTTGCGTCGCAGGTCGTGGGCATTGCTCAGGACGGAATCCAGGACACTGTGATCGCCGAGGCTGACATCATTCTTGAACAGCCGGTCGAACGCCAGGGCCGGATAGACCTCCAGCGGCGTGGGCGTGGTGGGAGAGCTCCAGGAAATGTGGGAGCTGTAAAGCATCGAGTAGTTCTTGTGGACGGAAGGATTGGACTTCTCGCAGCCCAGCACGAGGCTGGGAATCTTGGTCTGGCGCCCGCAGTGTTGGGCGAGCACCTGGTCGATGCTGGTCCCGGAACGGATGTCGCCGCCAGAGGCGAGCGGGGCACCTGAGAGGAGGTTGCCGGTCATGGAACTGTGGATGTTGCCCTTGAGCGCCTCGGCATTGAAGAGGCCGCGGACGAAGGTCAGTTTGGCGCGATGCACCTGGAGCGGTGCCAGCACCTGGCCGAGTTCCATGTGGCTCCCCTCCCCCTGGGCCCACCATTCGCGGCCATGAAATCCATTGCCGGCAAAGAGCACGGCCATCCGGGTGGGGGCCTGGCTGTCACGGCGCCCGTTCGCGGGTTCATCGCCCCAAACAGGCAGCGATTCCAGCCAGGGCAAGGCCATGGTCACACCCAGGCCACGAAGCATGGTGCGGCGGGACATCAAGTGGGGGGAGCTCGGTTTCATAAGTTTGATGAATCATGCATGGGGCTATGAAAACATTCAACCTTGAAGGCCCCTCACCCTGACCCTCTCCCGGGGGGAGAGGGAACTGCATGCCACCCTGGGGTGACGGGATCCGGGAAGCCGGCTCTCTCCGCGCGGAGGATTGGTCTCCGCTCGACTGAGCTCGTCGCAGGCCTCTCCCGCCGGGAGAGGGCTGGGGTGAGGGGCCCCAGGTTCAGTGATTCAGCCACTCCGGTTCATGGGGATCTCCCTGTTCCTCTCGGACTGTCTCACAGACCATGCACCACGCGCTGCCCTGACCGGCTAAAGCCGGGACTACAAACCTATCGCGGGCGGATCTCGCGGAACTGGCGGCTCAGCACGATGGTTTCCACCAGGGGTGCAAAGCGCCCGTCCTGGGACTGGATCTGCTTCATCATGTCATCAATCAACGGCTGGTCCGACAGCTGCACGGCGCGGCCCAGAGAGTAGCCCAGCAACTTCCGGCAGAACTGGCGCAGAAACGTCTCCTGGCGCGTATCGCCGAGGTAGCGGCGCAGACCCTCGACACCCTCCAGGCCGGTGCCATCCATCAGTTGGGCGCGGGTGTCGATGGACAGCCCGGCCGCATCCGTTTCGCGGAAACGCCCGATGGCATCAAAGGCTTCCATGGAGAATCCGTAGGGGTCGATGCGCCGATGACACTTGGCGCAGGCGGGGTCGCTGGCGTGACGCTCGATCAACTGCCGTTCAGTGAGGCCCCGCGGCACTTCATCGGGCAACTGGGGAACGTTCTTGGGCGGTCGCGGGAGCTTTTCCCCGAGCAGGGTTTCGGAGACCCAGTTCCCGCGCAGGATGGGACTGGTCCGCGAGGCGCCCGACTGACGAGCCAGCGTGGAAGCCTGGGCCAGGATGCCCCCGCGGGCATATCGATGCACGCCTTCGACACGACGCCACTCCGGCCCGGTCACATCCGGGATCCCATAGAATCGCGCCAACGATTCGTTCAGGAAGGTATGATCAGCATTGATGATGGCCCGCACGGACCCGTCATGTTGAAACAGATCAGTGAAGAACCGGATCGATTCCTCGCGCATGTCCTGACGCAGGCCGGCGAACTCGGGGAAATGCCGCTCGCTCTTTTCATCGAGCTGGTCGAAGTCGCGGATGTGCAGCCACTGGCAGGCAAACTCAACCGCAAGACGGCGGACCTTGTCATCAGCCAGCATGCGCCGGGCCTGGGCGCGCAACACGGCCGGGTCGCGCAGCCTGGCCTCATCGGCCACACGGCGCAGCTCCGCATCCGGGAGTGAGGACCAAAGGAAGTAGCTCAGCCGGGTGGCTAGTTCGTGATCGGAGACCGGGCTGGCGTCAGGCCCCTCGCCCGGAGTCTCGAGGCGGTAAAGAAAATCCGGTGCGGTGAGCACACGGGCGAGTGTGAATGCGAAAGCCTCCTCATGCGGAAGCTCCTGGTCCCGCAGGGAACGGTAGAGCAGGCGGAGGGCATCGATGTCCTGTTCTCCCAACGGGCGTCGATAGGCGCGATTGGCAAACCCGATCAGCGCTTCGATGTGCGATGGCTCGGAGGCCACGACCTTTCGGGAAAACGTGTCGGCGCGCTGCTGGACCGGGGTCTTGAGGGCTTCCAGTTCCGGGACGAGATCGTTCCGGTCCTGGGTGGCGAACTGGATGAGTTGTTCGAGGGCCACGACGAGCTTGAGGGGTTCCTGGCTGACAAACTCCAGCTCCTCCCATAGCCGGTTGAGCTCGCGGGTTTGGGTCTCGGTGAGCATGAGGCGCTGGAGGTGTTCGTCCTCGCGATAGAACAGGGTCAGGGTCACGACCTCATCGACGGGCACAATTTTGGTGTAGCAAAGGGCCGGCGGGAACAGTTGGCGAAAGGCATCCAGCCCGGCGCGGAATGCATCCTGCCCGGCCTTGTCCTCGCCGACCAGAAACGGCGCATCCGCCCACAACCCGCTCGGGTCGATCGGCGTGGCGTCGATGCGTGGCTGGGTGGCGCTTGAAGGCCCGGCAGCCCTCAGCATGCGCGCCGTCGCGACCAACTGCCGGCCTCGAGCCAGGTCGGCGGGAACGAGGAATGCCAACTGGGAAGGCGCCTTCATGGCCAGGTCCTCGATGCCGATGTCGGGCCGGCCCGCACGCGTTCCAAAGCGGGGATCCGTCGGGGCCGACGCCACCAGGGAAGCGAAGTCAGAGGGGCGCGCCATGGTTTGGAGGTGTTGGTGCAGCGAGGCATCCGGAGAATCGGCCGCCGTTGGAGCGAGCCCAAGAGCCAGGGCTTGGATGCGCTGGGCCAGGGCCATTCGTGCTTCGGGATCCTTGGCTTGCTGCCATAGAGACAACAGCGATCCAGGGGGCACGGCATCCAGATGGCGCTCCTGCCGGTTCACATCCGTCATGGGACCCTTGAGGAAATGCCAGACCCCTTCGTTGCCAAGGCGGTCCGGGTGTGGATTGCCGGCAAGGATGTCACCGGAGACATCGGCAGCCAGATCCCATACGCGCTGCGCATCGGAGGTCTCGGTGATGATCAAGTTGATGTCGGTCAGGTCGCACGAATGGTTGCCGTCGCGCGGGCCCAGAACCAACGAGATCAGTTCCCCGCGCCGGACCGACAAGGACTGCGCCGGCATGGTGGCGGAGCCGCCGGTGCCGAATTGTCCCTGGGCCAGGTTTCCGGTGCGCCGTCCGTTGCGGTGTTGCACGAGCCATTCCACTCCATTGCCACATTCGGGATGCGCGTCGGCGATGCGGGCCTCGACCTTGACGACGGCGTCCATGGGGCTGAGCCAGCCGGCGGCGGTGAAGAGCGTGGGCGACGGATGGGCCAGCACGGAAAGCGGCTTGGCCACGCCCGGGATGCGGACCTGCTGATCGGAGGCATTGGCGATCACGGACGGTGTGGCGTCGCTCCCCCAACCGCTGATGAAATCGTAATTGGCGCCATTGCGGATGGACTCGGTGTAATGGCCCTCGACTCGGGCCGGGCCGGCGTCGCCAAGATCGAGGTAGTCAAGCCAGGCTTGCATGATGCCCGCATCCAGATCGTGCCTGGCGGCCAACGCGGCGGCGTCCGCCTGTGCATCGGCCTGCGACAGGGCCGCGAGGTAATCGGCGGTCTGGGACAGGACGCGTTGTCGGTAGGTGGACAGGCTGTCCTGGATGCCCTGGATCCTGGCCAGCGGCAGAGGCGGCAGGCCCTCGGCTTCCAGGCGCGGAGACTCCCACACGACCCAATCATCGACTCCTCCATCGTGAGCGTCCCCGGCGGTGAGGTGGAACACCACGTCCTGCCCGTTTGCCGGTTCCGGAAGCTTGAATCCAAAATCACGGCGCGAGGCCACCGGAGTTACGGCCTGCATCCAGACGTCGGGACTCCCCTTGCGACCGATCTGGCCGACCGAGTTGAAGGTCCACAACGTCCTCTGCCACGTGCCCACCCAGGCGACCAATGCATCCACATCGTTCGGTCCCGATTTCTCCCATCGGGCCCGAAGGGTGTTGAGCAGCGCAGATGACGGGGATGCGGTGCGAACGGTCAACGCGTTCCAGAGCAGGCCCAGGTACTTGACACTGAGGTGGCGGGACTGCGCCACCGCCTCAAGGGTGGTGTCGCCGCGGCGCAAGGCATCGCGCTCGGCCAGGGTGGCCTCGAGATACTCCGCCAGCGGAAGCAAGCCTCCCTGGTTGGTCTCGAACTGCACGCCCTGCAGGTTGACCCGGGCGCCACCGCCGGCGTCGGTGAATGTCGCGTAGAAGGCGCGGATCTGGTGCAGCAGGTCGTCGGTCCAGTCGCGACGGCTGGTGTGGGGTGAGAAGCGGAAGCCTTCGGGCAAGAGGACCGCGTGCTCCGCGATGCCCTTGGCGGCGTCGAGGTATTTGGTCAGGAGGGCTGGCGACATGACCAAGGCGTTGCCCGTGTTCATGAACCCCTCGCCGGCGGCGCCATCGACGGGAAACTCGCGGGCGGGATCCAGGTCCACCCCGGTCAGGTCGCTGATGGTGTAGGTGTATTCGGCGTTGCTGAGCCGGCGCAGCACGACGGGCCCGGGATCGCCGGCCTGGGAAAGTGCGATTTCGTCCAACTGCCCGCGGATCCACTCGGACAGGAGCTGTCGCTGGTCCGAAGTGGGCTGCGGCTTCTTGGAGGGCGGCATCTCGCCGTTGCCGAGCTGTTCGAGCACCTTGATCCAGATCTCGGGCTGCTTCTTGACATGGGCCAGGGATTGGAACTGCTCCAGGTCCAGCTCTCCCTTCTGCAGGTCGGTGGAATGGCAATCGAGGCAGAACTCTTGAACCAACGGGCGGATGGTGGACTCAAAACCGACCGGGGCGGCCAGCGCCGCGCAGGACAAGAAAAGGCAACCGGACAACACCAGGGAACGAACGTTCATAAGCACGCGAATCTGGGTCCACTATGGAAGGACGGGGCGGGAGATGCAAGCGCGGGCCCCGTTCGTTGATCCGTTCGTAGTTCCGGCTTCAGCCGGTCCGGATGTTTACGTTCTTCGTCACGTCCCGCCTCGTGACCTCGGCGGCTACGTGAACATTGGTGCCTCAACGTTCAACCCTCGGGCACGTAGCCGCCGCCGTGAGGCGGTGGATGGCACCGTCAAGGGGTCTCTCCCCGACGACCACCTCCTGACGTCGGCGGCTACGGGCGCTGGGCACGCGTTGTGGGCGCCACAAACTTTGGTTTGCCCCGGTGGGACTAACTGGCTACATCTGCTGGCTCACACCATGACCAAGTCACGCCTTATCGCATGGACGCCGGCCTTCGTTTTGTGGATCGCCACGTCACTGGAGGGAGCCGCTCCCTGGTATGACCAGGAGCAACCCCGCTTCGCCAAAGCCGACCTGGGACGCGTGTTCAGCGGCACCGTTGAACTCCAGAACTCCGGGCGTCCGCCCACCTTGAAAGGAATGGCCATTCGCGTGGGGAACGAACTCGATCCGGGCCGGGCCGGCACGGTGCTTTACGACACCGAATTATTGCGCGTCAGCGCCGCCATGCCGGATCGCTTCGTCATGTTCAGCACCTGGCGCGACGGGCTGGCGGGAGCCGGGCATTGGATGGGCCCTCCCTATGTTTTCACCACGCGACGGGAGCCGGGTTGGCTGGGCGCCCAAGGGTTCAAGGATCCACGTCCGTCGCCGCACGGTCCCCTGCCCCGCTCAGAGGCGCACTACCAGGGACTCTACCGTCATGGGACGCGCAGCGTGCTGGCCTATACGATCGGGTCCGCAAGGGTCCTGGAGGCGCCCTGGATGGAGGTGAGCGGCAAGGTTCAGGCGGTGACACGGACGCTGGAATTGGAGGGGGTTCAACACGTGACGGCGGTAAAGGTCCTGGACCATGGCCAAGCATCGCCCAATCCATCGGTGGCGAGTGCCGCGGGACGCAGCTGGATGATTCTCGAGCATGGCGGCCAGGTCACGGTGGCGGGACTTGTTGCGGGCGGAGAGGTCCGCGTCGAGCTCAAGATGCTGGAGGACGGAAGGCAGGTGGCAACGGTGCCTGCATCGAAGGACACGGTGCGCTTCAAAATACTGGTCTGGTCAGGCGCGAAAGACCTGCTGCCGGAATGTCTGGCCTTGTTGCAAGCCTCGGCCTTACCCGAGCCGCTGCGTCCCCTGACCGAACCCGGCCCGCGCCAATGGACGGCCGAGGTGGTCACGCAGGGAAAACTGGGAGAGGAATCCGGCACCTACGCGGTGGACACCCTCACGCCGCCCTACCGCAATCCCTACGGCGCGCTGATGACCTTTGGTGGGCACGACTTCTTCAGCAACGGCGACGCCGCGCTGTGCACCATCCATGGGGAGGTCTGGCGGGTGAGTGGCATGGACGATTCGCTGCAGCATCTTACCTGGCACCGCTACGCGACGGGACTGTTTCAGCCGTTGGGCCTGCGGATTGTGGGGGACAAGGTGCATGTGCTGGGTCGCGACCAGATCACCCGCCTGCACGACCTCAACGGCGACCAGGAGGCGGACTATTACGAGAACTTCAACAACGACTGCGCGATCGGCGACGACATCCACGAATTCGCCACGAGCCTGGAGACCGATTCGGAAGGTTACTTCTACTACAGCAAAGGCAGCAACGGTGGCCGAACCGAGCATGACGGCACGTTCCTGCGCGTGTCCCCCGACGGGAGCCGGTTGGAGGTGTTCGCCACCGGCTTCCGCTTTCCCAACGGAGCCGGGGCCGGTCCGGACGGCACGCTGACGGTGGCGGACCAGCAGGGCGAATGGGTGCCGGCGTCCCGGCTGGACGTGATCGAGCGCGGCGGATTCTACGGCTACATGCCGGCGCACCATCGCACGGTCCAACCGAAGCACTACGACGGGCCGCTTTGCTGGATCCCGCATGCCGTGGACAACTCGTGCGGTGGCCAGACTTGGGTGGAGGGCGACCGATGGGGTCCGCTTGAGGGAAGGATGCTGCACCTCTCCTACGGCACCTGCCGCCTATTCCTCGTGTTGGAGGAACGCGTGGAAGGCATCCGCCAGGGGGGATTGGTGCAAATGGACGCGACCTTCGACTCGGGCGCGATGAGGGCGAGGTTCCGTCCGCAGGACGGCCAGCTCTACGTGACGGGGCTCAAGGGATGGCAGACCAGCGGCACGCGCGACGGATGCTTCCAGCGCGTCCGCTCCACCGGGCGTCCCTTGCGCGTGCCGACCGGACTGCACGTGCACCGAAACGGCCTGCGCCTGACCTTTGCCGAGGCGATGGATCCCGCGCTGCTGGGCGACACGGAAAGCTGGGCGGTGGAACAGTGGAACTATCGCTGGACGAAGCAATACGGCTCCAAGGATTACCGCGTCTCCGATCCGGACAAGGAAGGCCATGACAAGGTTGAGGTGAAGCGGGCGGTGGCGCTGGATGACGGACGGGCGGTGTTCCTGGAGCTGGAAGGATTGCAGCCGGTGATGCAGATGCAGGTCCGCTACGATCTGGGGGTAGCGGATGGAACACGGATGCGGGGCGCGGTGCATCACACCATCCATGCGCTGGGGCCGGAGTGGGCTGGGGATTGAAGGGACGAGGGGGCGGACTGCTCCTTTAGCGAATTGCGTTGCCATGTGTTTGGCGCAAGACGCAAGATGCAGTTCAAGGAACATGAAACGCATAGCGATCTTCGCGGACGGGACGTGGAATTCACCGGAACAGGGCGGCGCCTCCAATGTGCTGCAGATGGCGCGCGGCATTCAGCCCCTGGCCGAGGGCATTGAACAGGTCGCCTTCTATGACTGGGGCGTCGGCACGGACCGGAAGAAGATCGCCGGCGGCATCTCCGGGGCCGGCATCGACAAGAACATCATGGATTGCTACCGGTTCCTGGTTCACAACTACGACCCGGGCGATCACCTGTATTTCTTCGGATTCAGCCGCGGCGCCTACACGGCGCGGTCCCTGGCGGGATTCATTCGGAACTGCGGCCTGCTCAAGAGGCGCCACGCCGAACGTATCCCCGAAGCCTACAAGCTCTACCGCAAGCGGACCAGGAACAGCAGTCCAAACGAGGAGATGGCGGTGGATTTCCGGAAGCAGTATGCCGTGGCGGACATCACGCCGATCGAGTTTGTCGGCGTCTGGGACACGGTGGGGGCGCTGGGCATTCCGGTCCCCTTCTGGGGCACGCTGGGGGAGAAGGAATTCCTGTTCCACGACACGGAGCCGAGCAAGATCGTGCAACGCGCGCGGCACGCCGTGTCGATCGACGAAAACCGCGTGGATTTTGAGCCCACGCTCTGGAGTCCCAAGGAGGGGCTGGATTTGAAACAGGTCTGGTTTGCGGGCGTGCATTCGGATGTTGGCGGTGGCTACAAGGAACGCGGACTCGGCTACTGCGCCACGCAATGGATGATGAAGGAAGCGGCGGAGAGCGGACTGCGCTTTGAAAGCCACCTGGCAGCGGTGGTGAAGCCCGACCCAAAGGACAAGCAGCACAACGAGCGCAAAGGCATCTACTGGGCGCGCGGGAAGCTGGTGCGGGGGATCACGGGGCCGGTGCATCGGTCGGTGAAGAAGCGCTGGGACGCCAACGCGGACAACTACCGCAAGAAGAGTGATGCCCTGCAGTTGCTGTTGGAAAAGGTGGAGGGCGACTGGAGCCGCATCGAGCTGGTGGACTGACGCTTTCCGCACACCGGGCATCCCGGGCCAACGCATCGCGAAAGCCAACGCCTTCGCATTTCCATGTGTTCCAATGACTCCGCGTCCTTAGCGCCTCCGCGCGAGGCTTTCCAATTCAAGGGGTGCCCCCGCCTCGAATCCCGCGAAGGATGTATCCTCCCGCCAAGGCGCAAAGGCGCAAAGGATTCATGAAAGCGAAGGAACCCCTTCGTTCCTGCCCTGCGCCCCTGCGCCTCCGCGGGGGCGTCAAACGGGACTCCCGCAGAGGCGCCGGGGCGCAGAGGAAGAGATCGGAGGGCTTCTCCTTGGCGGCTTGGCGGGAGGAACACCCGAAATCCGCCTCCTGACGTCGGCGGCTACGTTCGCTGTTGCATGCACTGCGTCCACTTAAGAGGACGAACGCATGGACCAAGAATGCGCCGCTTGCGCCGAGCCACGGGTTTTTGATACGTTGCGCGACCAGGGCGACGCGACTTGCCTGGGTTCGGTTCAGTGCGGTTCGGTGGATTGGAGGGATACCAGGCCCACTAGTAGGCCCACGTCAATGCTGTCGCCTTGCCTCCGTTCGGTTGAAGCGTTTTCACAGGTGTTTTTGACATGCCGGCGTGGCGGAATTGGCAGACGCACGGGACTTAAAATCCCGAGGGTTTCACCACCCGTGTGGGTTCGAATCCCACCGCCGGTACCAGGAGCAAAGATTTGATCGACAATCGGGCGGCTTCATGACACCACAGAGGCCATGAAACGTCATGCTTTGTGCGTTCTGCTGGCCCTGGTCGTCTGCGCGCTGCCCCTTCACAACGCCCAGGCCATCGAGGATTACTCCCCCGAAGCGATCGTCACCGACACCCTGATCGTGCGTCCCGCCACCTTCGTGGTCACCGCCTTCGGATGCGTGATGTTTGTCGTGGCATTGCCCTTTGCCGCCATATCCAAGAGCGTGGATCAGACGGCGGACAGCCTCATCACGAAGCCCGCGCAGGCCACTTTCACGCGTCCCTTGGGCAACTTCACCGAGTTGAAGTAGCGGCGCCCCAGAAAACGCTCCCCCTCCGGCTCATTGAGATCCGCCCTACTTGAGGGCGGCGAGGACCATGTCCTGAAAGGTCTTGAGTGCGGGTTGCACGACCTTGGTCGGGCCGGTCATCTTGACAAACACGTTGCCTTGCCGGCTCTCCAGGATGGCGCCCATCAGAGCGTGATCGGGCATGGGGGTCTTGGGTCCGAGGGGGGCTCCGCTCAGATAGGTTCCCTTGGCCTGGACAAAGGTGACTTTCCGGCCTTCGACCGTTTTCTCCTCGACCTTGGCCCCCAGTTGGTTCTTGGGTTCCTTGAACTGACCGAGCCAGCGTTCCACGTTGGCGTCGGTGCCACCGCCGTTGCTGGGGCCGAAGTAAAAGAACACCACCTCGGCGACGCCATCCTTCTCCTTCTCCCCCACCTCCAATTGCGCGGCGCGCATGGAGGAGGCCGTCTTGACCCATTTCCAGGCCTCGGGGCGCTGGAAAGTGAACTCGCTCACCTTGAAGGAAGCGGGATCATCCGCGGCTCGGACCGCATCGGGAGCGAGGGTCATCCAGGCGAAGCCAAGCCATAAGGTCGCGTTGAGAAAGCGATCGGGGCGGAGGGATTTCATGCGCCTATTTAGGCTGCGCGGAGGAGGCAAGTCGAGATTTCTGTGGGGGCGGGGAACAGGTGCGATTGGAAATGGGTGATGCTGGGATGTCATTTCGCCGCTGGTTTATTACTGGAGTAAGAGAATGAGCAAGATAGCCAATATTGCTCTTACTCTTACTCTTACTCATACGCTTGCTTCGTTGGGTCACCCACTGTTGATCGCGCCCAAACAGGTGTTCGGGAAGAGCTACGCGCGGGGCGGAGCACTCTATCGGAATGGGATTGGCTGGGCCGCTGCGGCTCGGAGAGCCGCGCGCCAATGGATGCATCAGTTGCGGGCGGGTGCCGGGATGGGAATGGCGGCCGGGACCTCTCCGCGCCGGACCAGCTTCCGGCAAAGGGCGATAAAGGTTTCCTCGAGCATGTTCAGGCGCCGGCCGCGACGGAACGAGATGCCCCATTCCCGCTTGAGTTTCCGGCGACCCAAGGGAAGCCGCACCAGGGAGCCCTCGGCCAGTTCAGCGCTGGCAATCCAGGGAGCGAGGATGCTGATGCCCAACCCGAGTTTCACCAACTGCTTGATGGCGTCCATGCTGCCCAGGTGGATGACCGTGTTGAGCACCATTTCCTCCTGGCGGAAGTAGGATTCGATCAGGTGGAAGGTGTAGCTATTCTTGTTGTAGAGGACGTAGTTCTGGCGGGCCACATCGGCGCGCTCCACATGCCGTTCCCGGGCCCAGGGGTGAGACGCGCCGACCAGGAAGCTCATCTCATCGGTGAAGAGCGGCACGAAGGAGAGGTTCTCCTGCCGACGAGGGCGGAGGGTCACCGACAGATCCACATTGTTACTCTCCATCAACTCGACGGCCGACTCGGTGTCGGCGGGCTCGATGCTGAGCATGCCGTTGGGATGCTCGCGCTGCAGCTCGCTGATGATGGCGGGCAGGATGTATTGGCAGGCGGTGGCGCTGGCGCCCAACCGCAGCCGGGGGCGTCCCCATTCCTGGAGATGTTTCAGCGACGCCCGCGCGAGTGACATTTCGTTGAGGATACGCTCCACGTGTCGCAGCAACTGTTCGCCTGCCTGAGTTAAGACAACCTTTTTGCCCAGCCTGTCAAAAAGACGACAGCCGACTTCGCGTTCCAGAGCCTTCATGGAGTGGCTGACGGCGGACTGGGAAAGGAAAAGATCCTTGGCGGCGAGTGTAAAACTGCCCGTCTGGGACAAGGTTGCAAAGGCGCGAAGCTGCCTGCTATCGAGGGGAGTTTCGATGGATGAATGCATTTCACGATTCGGAACAACCACACTTGAGCAATTCGTGGGCCACGCCTGAGGAGTTGGCATCGCATCAGCTAAAGGTTGTGCGGGCGAAGGATTCCAACAAGGCGGCCCCGGAGGCCGCCCGAGAACCGAGCCCATTTCCGCGTCCGAAGCAGGAACCAAAGGGGACGCGGCCGGCATGGGACAACCGGCCGCGTCCTCCGTGGAAACAAACCAGATTTTTGGTTGGGGTCATAACAAAGCACAAGCCGGGGCTGATCATCGAGCGAGGTCAGCCCCGGTTTTTTTCGTTACCCGAAACGAACGATCAACATATTGTCCTTTTGCCGGGCCCCTCACCCCTACCCTCTCCCGAGGGGAGAGGGAGCAGTATGCCACCCCAGGGAGAAGGGATCCGGCAAGCAGGCTCTCTCCGTCCGATGAAAGCCGCTGCGGAGCTTCCTTTCCCCCCGCAGCGCTTGGGCAGTGACCTGCTCATGGATGAGGCCTAGTTCATCCACCGAGAGGGAGGCGCGTTTTCTTCGTGCTGACAGGCTCGGGAAAGGGTAGGAAGGTCGCCATGTCGGCCCCGCAACCCGGTCCTGCCCTGATGCAGGTGGACCCTGTTCATGTGGAGGAGAAGGGTCGTGTCCTCCTGTATTTCGGAGGGTGTGACTATTTCCGCTTGTCGTGGCATCGGGCTGTTCGCGCCGTGGTGAAGCAGGCCCTGGGACGGCGCTCCCTGACGGTGGCGGCGTCCCGGACAACGACCGGCAATGATCCCCTTTACGGCTCGATGGAGGATCGTCTGGCGCGGTTTTTCGCGACCGAATCGGCGACGCTCGCGGCGAGCGGATACGTGGCGGTGCTGGCGGTGGGACAGGCGCTGCGCGACGTGTTCACTCATGTGTTGATCGACGAGAAGGCGCATGGATGCCTTAAGGAGGCATTGCGCTCGTGGAAGGCCCGCATACGGGTGTTTCGGCATGCCGACCCGGACCACGTGGAAAAGCTGGTGCGTCGTTGGCCTGCGCGCGCGCGCGGGATTTTGATCACGGATGGCATGTTCGCCCAGGACGGTTCGATGCCGCCCCTGCGGGAGTATCGCGATGCTCTGCCCGCTCGCGCCTGGATTTGGGTGGACGACGCCCACGGAGCCGGGCTGATGGGCAAGCGCGGGCGGGGTGCGCTGGAATGGGCGGGGGTGAGCGGCCGCCGCTGGATTCAAACGCTGTCCCTTGGCAAGGCGTTCGGCGTTTACGGGGGAGCCATCCTGGGGGCACGGTCACTGCGAACGAAGCTGCTGGAACGGGCCGAGATTCTCGCCGGCAACACGCCCCTTCCACTGCCGTACGTCGAAGGTCTGATGGAATCGATCCGCCAGCTCGAGGCACATCCCGAATGGCGCGATCGCCTGCTGGAAGAAAGCACCGGTTTGAAGCGGGCCCTGGCCCCGCTTGGCTGGCCTTCTCTGCTGACGCCCGGTCCCATCGTGAGTTGGACACCTCCGGGGGATCCCAAGCCCATGATGACCGCCCTGCGCCGGGCGGGCATTCACCCCTGCTTCATTCGCTATCAGGGCCGGCCCGGATGTTTCCGCTTCGCCCTGTCTTCAGGGCACACCCGTCGTCAGTTGCTGCACCTGGGAGAAGCGTTGATGAAAGGGGCGGGGTGACCGGCCGTTGAAGCAGTAGCCGCCGAGAGACCCGCCACGTGACCACGTGGAACGTGGCGGGTCTCTCGACGGCTACGATGTCATCGGTTGCTTGCCATGGTCTGGGGAATCCATTCGTGCAACCCGGTCTCCAGCGTGTAGAGCGGTTCGTAACCAAGGAATCTCCTGGCCAACCCGATGTCGGCCTGGGAATGGCGGATGTCCCCCGCCCGGAAGTCGCGGTGTTGGGCCGGATGCTGCAGGGCGGCAGGACACGCCTCGCCCACCAATGGGCGCAGGACTTCGAGCAAATGATTCAGGGAAGTGCTCTGGCCGGTGCCGATGTTGTAGGCGCGTTGCAGGGCCTCGGGGCGCGTGGTCAAGGCGGCGCGCAGGTTGGCCTGCACGACATCCGCCACAAAGCAAAAGTCGCGTGAGGACTCCCCGTCGCCATAGATCTCGAGAGGCTCCTGGTGCGAGAGGGCGCGAGTCCAATGCGGAATGACCGCGGCGTAGGGCCCGTTGGGATCCTGGCGCGGACCGAACACGTTGAAGTAGCGCAGTCCGATCACGGGCAGGCCAAAGCAGCAGGAGAAGGTCTGGGCATACAGTTCGTTGGTCAGCTTGGAAGCGGCGTAAGGGGATTGGGGATCGGGGAGCTGCGACTCATGGATGGGCAAACCTTCGCGATTGCCATACACGGCGCAACTGGAGGCATACACCACGCGGCGAACCTCCTGGTCACGGGCGGCGAGAAAGACGTTGAAGGTGCCGGTGACGTTGGTCTGATGCGTGGCGGCCGGATCCTCCAGGGACGCCGGGACGGATCCCAACGCAGCCTGGTGCAGGACAAACTCCACGTCCCGTGAAGCCTCCTGCATGGCCATCAGATCGGCGATGTCCGCTTCGCGAAATTCAAACCCCTTCCATTGGGCGGCCGACACGCGTTGCCGCACCTGGTCGAGGTTGGCCTGATGGCCGGTGGTGAAATTGTCCAGGCCCCGCACGGACTGATCGCGCTCCAGGAGCGCCTCAAGGAGGTTGGACCCTATGAACCCCGCGACACCGGTCAGAAGCCACCGGGCGCGGACCTGTCCGAGCATTCGGTCCAGATCTTCGGGGAGACGCATCATGCCACGGGATGCCGCAGTCGGGCGGTGCGGGTCAAGCCTTCCAGACGGCGCCTTGGCGCGTCTTCACATCGGACATGATGTTGCGGGTGTCGATGATGGTGTTCGCCCAGTCGGCGAGCTGCTGGTAGTCCACGGCCTTGTGGGCCGTGGAGATGAGGACGGCATCGTAGGAGGCGATCCTGGCCTGATCCCAGGGGATCGATTCCTTGCCAGCCCACTCGCTGTGTTCGCGGGTCGGACCGATCACGGGTATGTGCGGATCGTAGTAATCCACCTCGGCGCCAAGCTCCTTCAGAAGATGCAGCAGGATGAAGGTGGGCGATTCGCGCATATCATCCACATTGGCCTTGTAGGCGAGGCCCACCAGGAGAATGCGGCTGCCCCGGACGGCCTTGGACTTGGCGTTGAGCGCCTCGGTGACGCGATGGACGACATGCTGGGGCATCGATGTGTTGATCTCACCGGCCAGCTCGATGAATTTGGTATGCTGTCCATACTCCCTCGCTTTCCAGGTGAGATAGAACGGGTCGATGGGAATGCAGTGGCCGCCCAGTCCCGGCCCGGGATAGAAGGGCATGTAGCCGAACGGCTTGGTCTTGGCGGCGTGGATGACTTCCCAGACATCGATCCCCATGGCGGCATACACCATCTTCAGTTCATTGACGAGGGCGATGTTGACGCTGCGAAAGATGTTTTCCAGCAGCTTGGTCGCCTCGGCGGCGCGGCATGAGGAGACCGGCACCACGGTTTGGATGGCCTTGGCATAAAGAGCCGCAGCGCGGTCGCGGCAGGCCGGGGTGAAGCCGCCCACGACCTTGGGGATGGCGCCGACCAGACTGTCCGGGTTGCCCGGATCCTCTCGTTCGGGAGAGAAGGCGAGGTGGAACCCGGCGCCGGCCTTGAGTCCGGAGATGCGTTCCAGCACGCCGCGCAGATCCTCGTCCGTGGTGCCTGGATAGGTGGTGGATTCAAGCACCACCAGGCATCCCTGCTTGAGATGCGGCCCGATGGTCTCTGCCGTGCGCAGGATGTAGGAGATGTCGGGCTCGCGATTCCGGTTCAAGGGGGTGGGCACGCAGATGATGATGGCGTCCACTTCCTTGACCCGGCTGAAATCCGCACTGGCTGAGAACATCCCCTTCTGCACCACCTCATTCACCCATTCTCCGGGGATGTGCTTGAAGTAGCTCTTGCCGGCGTTGATGGATTGGACCTTGACGGGATCAATGTCCAAGCCGAGCACATTCACACCTGAGCGGGCGAACTGCAGGGAGAGGGGCACACCGACGTATCCCAATCCAATCACTGCGATGTTGGCATCCTGGCTATCCATGTCAGATCCTTTTGCTTGCTTCAGACCTCATTGGGCTGTTGCTGCCGGGGTCAGGGCGGCTGCGTGGGCACTATAGACACTATTCCGGCGCGGCAAAGCCTTGTTTGGCGCCGCAACCGGCAGGGGTGTCAGCAAGCAAGGATTCGGCCAAGGATGGCTGCCAATCAACGCATTATGGCGGAAACCCCGGGTGTGTGCCCATGATCTAAAGGACCCGCCGGCCAATCAGAGACGCGTTGCCACCCATGTGAGAGGCAGGCCGAACGAGCAGCCCCATAACCACGCCGCGGGAAAGCACCAGCGGTCCCGAAGGGGCCTGGTCAGGAGGAGGATGAAGGCGAAGATCCATCACGCATCGACCGCCTCGTCACCTCGGCGGCGACTTCCTGAAAAGTGGTCAGGAATGTCTGGCTCGTCGGGGTCGTCGGGCGCACCACCGGGCCGACGTGAAACCCCAGGCCACACCCGTGAGCAGCCCGAAGGTGTGGGCCCCGTTGGCCACACCCGGAACGATGTCCGCCAGGCAAAGGAAGAACCAGATGAGCATGAAGGTGACCGTGTTGAGACTCAGGTAGTAGCCGCTGTCGGGTTGATAGCGGCATTTCATCCAGATATAACCCAGCAGGCCATAGACGACCCCGGACATCCCGCCAAAGTTGGGGCCTGAAAGAAGGTATTGGGCGAGGTTGGAAATGCCGCCGATGGCCAGGACCAGCAGGGCCAGTCTCCAGGTGCGGTCCCGGGACTCGATCATGCCTCCCAGGTACACCAGCCAAAGCATGTTCATGAACACATGCAGAAAATGGAAATGGATGAGAATCGGACTCCAGATCCGCCAAATCTCCCCTGAAGCGATGTTCCGCAGGCCGGGGAGCCATTCGATCATGTTGCCCTTGACCGTGAATGGCGCGATGAAGAGGGGCCCCAGAAGATCCAGATTGTCACCGAATCCAGACACCAGGCTGATCACCACACTGGCCAGTACCAAGGCCATGGTCAAAGGCCCCATCCTGGGGCGATCCGCTGCCATCTCGCTGCGATGCGGTTCCTGAGAGGCGAGAGCCCTGGCAGGGGGGGCCGGTTGTGGAGCCGGGTCCTGTTCGGATTCCTGCGGGACCAAGGCCCGGGTCAGGGCAGCCACTCGAAACCTGGGATGCTCGGGATTGCCCAGATATCCCGAGAGCAGGGTTTTGGCCTTGTCCAACTCGTCCTCCGAATGCACCCAGACGGCCCAGCGATTGTGCTCCTGCTCCAACTCGTTGGTAATCCCCTGAATCTGAAGGTATTGGCTGAAGGTCGCCGCAGCGCCGGGGGATTCTAAATGACCGATTAACCTCATCTTACGGAAAGTGCGGACACAATAGTGTGAAAGCGCTAGAAGCGCAAGGTAATGGGAAGCGATGCCCCCCTACTGCGAAGCTCGTGACTTCAGGAACTTCCAGCACATCTTGGAACTCAAACCCTTGGCGTCCCCAAAAGGGAATTTACGGCAGAATGGCACACAAGCTTTAGGTCGGACTTCCTAGGGGAGCCAAGCCACCTCAGGCTGGCGTGGAACGGGAATTGAGGTTATTAAATGGGGCACATCACGGAATATGAGCAACAGAGTGCTTGCGCTGAGGTTCAGGGCAGATGCCTTGTCAGTGCTTGGACCAACGGACGGAAATCCATGAACTTTAAAGAGATTCGCAAACAATATCGCCTCCTACGCTGTGGCATCCTCACTTGTTTGGCGGGCCTGGCTGTCTCCACCGGGTCCCCTTTGAGCGCGCAAACCGTCACAGGCTACATCCTGGATGAGATGCCGGACTACGATTGGTATCGGGGCTGTTTCGGGACGGCGACTGGGAATTTCTTCGGGTTCTGGGACCGGCACGGGATGCCCGACTTTTATACCGGCCCAGTCAATAGCGGGTTGGCGCCGTTGTTGGATGACCCGGCGCTGCTCATGCGGAAGTTCTGGGCCTCGGACCTGCATGACCGCGACTACTGGGTGTTGTATGAGACCTCGGCAAATGATCCCTACTTTTCAAACGGATGGGAAGAGCATGAACCGGACTGCATTGGAGACTTTATCGGGTTAAACCAAAAGAAGTGGACTGACTTGAACGGTGAATGTGCCGGCAACATCGACGGATACTCTTTCGTATATTGGGATGCCGACGGGGATGCCCGCATGAACTACTCGCCCCCCAACGGGATCACTGACATCCAGTCGGGACTCCGGAACTTTGTCCACCATTGCGGTTACGAGGCGGACGTCATGACGCAATATACCGACTTCAATCCCAATAGCGCCCCGGGGAAAGGCTTCACCTACACAGATGTCATGCATGAGATTCACAATGGTCGGCCGGTGATGGTCTTTCTCCAGCAGTTCAACACCTTTTCACGCCCTATCGGGACCATGCCCAACGCAAACCCGCTTATTCACGGCATCAATATCTTTGGCTACGAGCTTCTCGATTGGGGAGATGGGCTAACCGAAGCCTTCGTTTTTGTGAGAACGAGTTGGGCAAGTGGGATGGAGAGACTGGCCTGGGATAGCGGCTCTTGGCTTGCTGGGCTTCCGGCCCGGGGCGTCATTGCGATGCATCCCCATCCCAAGATCACCCACATGAACGTGGCCGACGAGGCGATCACCCTGGATTGGGAGGGCCCCTCGTCAAAACTGGTGAACCTTTTGAGCGGCAAGACCAACGTGGTCAGCCGTTACGTGGTGGAGCACTCGTCCACCATGGTTCCGGGAAGCTTCAGCACAGTGGCCGGCCCTACGACGAGTCGTCAAGCCACCATTCCGCTCCAGGGTGCGGCGGTTGGATTCTACCGAGTCAGCCTGCTGGAGGAGTCCGCGCCTTGAAGTGAGGAGAACCGATAGCTTCAACCGTAGCCGTCCCTCGATGTGGGATCACGAGGCGGATGTGTGACGCATTGGATCACCGCCGGATCCACCGCCTCACGGCGGTGGCTACGTGACCTTGCTTCATCCTCATGCATCGCGGAGTCGCCGCCGGAGCCTAGCGTGAAAACAAGCTGCCCCACTTCGACATGACTGCGGCCGCATTGTCCCGATGGACGAGGAGGAACTGCTCGGAAAACGTGGCGTCATCAAGGCGCCCCACCTCGGCATCCTCGGCTGCGGAACCCGGTCGTGTCAGCACCACGGCGGCCAGCTTGTCTGCAGCAAAAGCCGCTTCCACACCTGGGCGTCCGCCCAGCAATTTCAAGTCGGGAAGAAAAAAGGCGAAGCGCGGTCCGGAAGGATCGTTCCATGCCTTGCCTTGCGTCAGGTCGGCCGGAATGCCGATCAAGCTGACCATCAGATCCGCATCGGGATGCGGCTCCCTCAACTGGTCGAAGGCATTCTCCGCGACAAGGAAACTGAGGGGAGTGGACGTGTCGGAATCGGCAATGAAGGATCGCGGATCCTCCAGCGCTCCTAGCTTGAGTGCGGGATAGACCACCTCGACGGCCATCCCCCCCTCCTCCAGGCCCGTCCTCAATCCCTCGACCCTGCTTTCTTCCTGGCGAAGGATCGCCTTCGGCACATCAGCGTGTTGCGTGAAGGGATTGGAGATGATCAGGACGCGGCTGCCTGGATACCGGGCGGCAAGGTCTCGTCCCATGCCCCAGGGACCGAGCATGTCCACGCGGTGAACCCTGGCACCCGGCCCGTTCCAAAACCAAAGTGCGATGCCAAGTCCTCCCGCCACAAGCAACAGCAGCAGAATGAAGCGCGGAGATGCCTTCATATGCTCAAGGGAAATAACCCGGCCTGGTGTCCGCTCCGAAGTGGGCGTTGACACCCAGTTCCTGAAGCCGGGCGGCGTTCATCCCCTCGGCGTGACCGTCCAGAAACAATCCGTTGGCTGTGGCGGCATGGCGGGCGTGGGCGAGCTTGAGGGTGGGATGTTGAAAGTAAAAGATGTGAAACTGATACGCTTGGTAGCCCTGTTGGGCCTGGCTTGTGGTGTCGGTCAGATGGAGGTACTCCGACGGGTTCCGGATGTTGTTGACCAACAACTCGAGTCCCATGAAGACGCGTTGCACGTAGTTGGTGGGAGGATCGAGACGAATGCCGAAGGTATTATCCCAGCGCACGAACTCCCAAGGCTTGTAGCTGGGGCAGGTGAAGATGTCGTAGGTCTTCAGGTCGGTGTTGGTGCTGAGGACCTCGCCCCAGGTGCGCCGGCCGGAAGGGATGCTGTCGAGCCAGACTCGGCCCTGGTTTTCGTTCGCGTAGATGGTGGTGGCGATGCCCAATTGTTTTAGGTTGTTCCGGCATTGGATGGATTGGGCCTTGGCCTTGGCCTTGGACAGGGCGGGCAGGAGCAGGCTTGCGAGAATGGCGATGATGGCAATCACCACCAGGAGTTCGATGAGGGTGAACGCCCTTGCAGGGGGGCGATCCGTCGCTCTGGACGTTCGATCAAGCGTAATCAAGACTGGCTTTCCGTTCAGGTTGCGGGGTAACACTAGCAGAAATCGACAACGGGTCAAATATGGCTCCATCAAGCATTTGGGTGATTGGACATCAGCCTGCGAGGGAGGTCGGTCTCCGTGGCAAGGCCTCGAGTTATGCTCTTTAATTCGGCTGAGTTTCTCCGGTTCTTTGCCGCGTTCCTGCTCCTGTATTGGCTGGTCCGATCCAACCTGCGCGGCCGCAACCTGTTGATCCTTCTGGCCAGCTACGTCTTTTATGGTTCCTGGAACTACAAGCTTCTCGCCCTGATCTGGGTCTCCACCCTGCTGGACTATTTGGTCGGCCTGGCCCTTGGGAAGACCTCATCCCGACCAGCTCGTCGCTGGCTGCTCCTGGCCAGCCTGGCCGGGAATCTCTCCATCCTTGGTTTCTTCAAGTATTACAACTTTTTCGCGGAATCCCTGCAGGCCTTGGGTGAACGCCTCGGTTGGTCTTTCCACCCAGCCTACCTGGATGTGCTGCTCCCGGTGGGCATCTCCTTTTATACCTTCCAAACGCTGAGTTACACGATCGACATTTACCGGGGCACACTGCGCCCCACCCGCAACCTGCTGGACTTCGCGGCCTACGTGGCCTTCTTCCCCCAGTTGGTGGCGGGGCCCATCGAGAGGGCCAGCCAGTTGCTTCCGCAGTTCTCCACGCCCCGGCGCATCACCAAGGGAATGGTGGAGGAAGGCCTGTGGCTATGCATCTGGGGCATGTTCAAGAAGGTGGTGATTGCCGACAACCTGGCTCCCTTGGTGGATTTGGTCTTTGACCCGAGCCTGTCGGTGGGAGGGACGGAAATCGTGTGCGGCACGGTGGCGTTCGCGCTGCAAATCTATTGCGATTTTTCAGGCTACTCAGATCTGGCCCGAGGCATGGCTCGCTTCCTCGGCTTTGACATCATGGTGAATTTTGACCGCCCCTACACCGCCACCAACATCCAGGAATTCTGGAGGCGCTGGCACATCAGCCTGTCCACCTGGCTGCGGGATTATCTCTACATCAGCCTGGGCGGCAATCGTGGGGGCCGCCTCCGGACCGGACGCAACCTCATGCTTACCATGGTGCTGGGCGGACTCTGGCATGGAGCGGCCTGGCATTTCGTGCTCTGGGGGGCACTCCATGGAACGGGCCTGATCCTCCACAGGATCTGGTCCACATGGACGCGATCCAGCGCCCCCAAGACGGGATCAGCGCGCCGAGTGGCCGGGTGGATGCTCACCATGGGGCTGGTCCTATATGGTTGGCTGCTGTTCAGGGCCACCTCGTTGGACCAGGTGTTGTCGATGAGCCGGGCCTTGTTTGAGAGCCACCCTCAACCTTGGACACCCACTCTTGTGCTGAACCTGGCATTCTTTGCGTTGCCATTGGTACTGGTGGAGACCTGGCAGACGAAAACCGGCGATCGTCTCGTCCCGCTCAAGCTCGGGCTGTCCATTCGCGGCCTTCTGCAAGGCGGCATGATACTGGCCATCGTGCTTTTCTGGGGACGTGTGGATAAGCCCTTCATTTACTTTCAATTCTGAGCGCCGACAGGATGCACAGCCACGAATACAACATCGACAAGCCTGCGCTCCTGCGAATGGCCGGAAGCGTACTGGGCGGAATGGCGATCTGGACGCTGTTGCTTCATACCCTCGGCCTCGCCGGCATCCTCCCCTCCCCTCGACCGGTGACAGATGTGGATTCCACGATTCTGATCCACCAAGCGGACGCGGCCCGAAACCTGCAAGGAAACGCCCTGGTGTTGCTGGGTGACTCATCGTGCCTGATGGATGTGGACGCGTCCCAACTAACGGAGCAACTGAGAATTTCATGCTTGAACCTTGGCACCCTTAGTTATCTGGATCTGGATGCGGCCGGCCAGTTGCTGCGCCTGCAAGCCACTCCGCCAGAGGAGGCTCCGCAACATGTGGTGCTATTGATGCATCCGGAAGCTTTAAGGCGAGCCATGGCGGAGGAGTGGATGCAACGGTTTCTGTCCGACTACCTGGACGGAAGACTGCGCCCCGTTACGTCCGCGTGGCTTGGGAGGCTCCAATCCTGGACGGGGCTGGCAACGTGGAAGGCATGCGTTCTGGATCGATTCGTGTCGGCACCGCTTTCCGGAGCGTTCGGTCGCCAGTACGGATTCTGCCGGCAGCTTGAGGACTACATGAAAGCGCATCGGGGAAGCGCGTTGGATCCCCGCGCAGACCCATTCGCCGGCAGCAGGGAATATCAACTTGCGGCCTCTCTGGAAGCGAAGAGCCGGATGTTTGCAAGCACGGTGCCAACCGGCACCGTGCTTTCGGTGGGGATCACGCCCATACCCGGTGGCTTTGCGCCGGAAGGCTATGCAGCCACACATGATGAGATGCTGCAAACATGGGCATCCTGGCTGGGCGCCACGCATGCGCTGCGGGACCTTCCGGAAAGCATGCCGGACAGGCTTTTCGCCACCGCGACTCATCTCAACAAGGAGGGGGTGGACCACTACACGCGAATGCTCGCCCAGGTCCTGGAAGGACTGAAATGAAGGATTGCTCGCTGGGTTGGAGGGAAGAACGATTACTGACGGAAGGTGATGCGAGCCTTGCCGAGGTCGTAGGGTGACATCTCGACGTTCACCCGGTCACCGACACTGATGCGGATGAAGTTTTTCCGCATTTTTCCCGAGATATGCGCCAGGACCTCATGGCCGTTGGGGAGGGCGACACGAAACATGGTGCCGGGAAGAACCTGGGTCACCGTCCCCACGAGGGAGATGGGTTCTTCCTTTTCCTTGCTTGGACTGGGTCTTCTGTTCTTGTAACCGGCCATGATGAATAGGGATGCATCGCGCCTGCCCGGGCGCCCTCACCAGATAGCGGTGGGGCGATCTGAAGACAAGCCCAAAAGGATGACAAAAAAAAGGAACCGGCGGGCCGGTTCCTTTTAATTATATAATTTGGCGACAACCTACTCTCACACACGCTATACATGCACTACCATCGGCAAGGCAGCGTTTGACGGCCGAGTTCGGGATGGGATCGGGTCGGACCACTGCTTTATGGTCACCAAAAATTCTTAGGGGAGGGCCAAAGGCCGCTCGCACTCAAAGAGCGCTTGTTCCCTGAAAACTGTACATTGGGTTTACGCAATATTCGCCGGGCGAAAACGCTTCTTCCCCGAAGGAAAGAGAGCGATCAAGCCGCACGACCGATTAGTACCAGTCCGCTGAACACGTTGCCGTGCTTACACGCCTGGCCTATCAACCAGGTAGTCTACCTGGGGTCTTTAGTCCCGCTTGCGCGGGAGGGAAACCTTATCTTGGGAGGAGCTTGGCACTTAGATGCTTTCAGCGCTTATCTCTTCCGCACATGGCTACGCAACGCTGCCGCTGACGCGACAATTGCCACACCAGAAGTGCGTCATTCCCGGTCCTCTCGTACTAAGGAATGAACCCCTCAAGTTTCCTGCGCCCACAGTGGATAAGGACCGAACTGTCTCACGACGTTCTGAACCCAGCTCGCGTACCGCTTTAACCGGCGAACAGCCGGACCCTTGGGACCTTCTTCAGCCCCAGGATGCGATGAGCCGACATCGAGGTGCCAAACCGCTACGTCGATATGAACTCTTGGCAGCGATCAGCCTGTTATCCCTAGCGTACCTTTTGTCCGTTGAGCGATGGCAATTCCACATTCAACCATCGGATCATTTGGGCCTGCTTTCGCACCTGCTCGACTTGTTGGTCTCGCAGTTAACCCGGCTTTTAGCCATATCCTCAACGCATGGTTGCCAACCATGCTGAGCCGAGCTTAGCACTCCTCCGTTACTCTTTGGGAGGAAACCGCCCCAGTCAAACTGACCCGCAGGCACTGTCCCCCGTCTGGCTTCACAGAAATCGGGGTTAGAATCCTAATTAACGAAGAGTGGTGTTTCACATTGCGACTCGGGCACAACCGAAGCCATGCCTTCAACGTCTCCCACCTACGCTACGCATCACTAACCAGAACCCAATACCAGCTTACAGTAAAGGTGCAAAGGGTCTTTCCGTCCTACTGCGGGCAGGCGGCATCTTCACCGCCGTTACAATTTCGCCGAGATCCTCTCCGAGACAGTCGCTCAGTCGTTACACGATTCGTGCAGGTCGGAACTTACCCGACAAGGAATTTCGCTACCTTAGGACCGTTATAGTTACGGCCGACATTCACGGGGACTTTGGCACCGAGCTTCTCCCACCCGAAGGCGGGATAACAAGACACCTTGATCTTTCCGCATTGGTCACGTGTCACACCCTATACGTCGTCTTCACGACTTAGCAGAGTGCTGTGTTTTTGGTAAACAGTCGCTAAGCGCAATTATCTGCGGCCTGGCAGGTCACATTGCTGCAACTGCCAGGCACCCCTTCTTCCGAAGTTACGGGGTTAATTTGCCGAGTTCCTTAGAGAGGGTTCTCTCGCGCGCCTTGGTGCATTTACACCCACCCACCTGTGTCGGTTTACGGTACGGGCGATTGGGGAACAACCACAGACTTTTCTCGGCGAAGAATTCACTGATGCGCTTCGGCACGAAGCCTAGGCTCCGTCTTTCGATGACATAGTCAGCTGCATCTTCGCGTCATCTGCAATCTATAATCCCAACCGGCGCAGGAATATTTAACCTGCTGTGCATCGACTACGCCCTACGGCCTCGTCTTAGCTCCCGGCTAACCCTGGGGGGACGAACCTGGCCCAGGAAACCTTGGGTTTACGGCGACCAGAATTCTCATCTGGTTTATCGCTACTCATGTCTGCATTCTCACTAAAGAGCGCTCCACCCTTCGTTACCGTCAGGCTTCGCTGCGCTCATTACGCTCTCCTACCACTCCCGATCCACGCATGGATCGGGAATCCGCGGCTTCGGTATACTCTTTAATCGCCAATCATTTTCGGCGCGACATCGCTCGATGAGTCAGCTATTACGCACTGTTTAAATGATGGCTGCCTCTAAGCCAACATCCTCACTGTCTAAGCAACGTCACATCCTTTCCACTTAAGAGTATTTGGGCACCTTAGCCGGCGATCTGGGCTGTTGCCCTTTCGACGATGAAGCTTATCCCCCACCGTCTGACTGCCGGGATAATGGGATCCGGGGCATTCGGAGTTTGATTGGTTTTGGTATCCTGGTAGGGACCCTAAGCCATTCAGTGCTCTACCTCCCCGGAGTACTTACCCGACGCTAGCCCTCAAGCTATTTCGGAGAGAACCAGCTATCACGGGGTTTGATTAGTCTTTCGCTCCTACTCACAAGTCATCCTAGCACTTTTCAACGTACACAGGTTCGGTCCTTCACTGCGTGTTACCGCAGCTTCAACCTGCTCATGAGTAGATCACCTCCGCTTCGGGTCTATTGCCCGCGACTGGACGCGCCATTCGCACTCGCTTTCGCTTCGCCTCCATCCCAGAAGGACTTAGGCTAGCCACGAACAATAACTCGCAGACTCATTATGCAAAAGGCAGGCCGTCATCCCGATTGCTCGAGACTCCGACACATTGTATGCATGCGGTTTCAGGTACTATTTCACTCCCCTAGCAGGGGTGCTTTTCACCTTTCCCTCACGGTACTGGTTCACTATCGGTTGCCAGGTAGTATTTAGCCTTATCCGGTGGTCCGGACAGATTCACGCAGAGTTTCACGTGCTCCGCGCTACTTGGGATACCCCTAGGGGATGTCGGGTTGTCGCGCACCCGGCTGTCACGGTCTATGGCCGAACTTTCCAGAACGTTGCACTAACCTTTCATCTCCCACGGCGGGGTCCCTCAACCCCGGAAGGACAAGTCCTTCCGGTTTAGGCTGCTCCGCTTTCGCTCGCCACTATTCACGGAATCACGGTCGTTTTCTTTTCCTGGGGTTACTGAGATGTTTCACTTCACCCCGTATTGCCTCATGGGACTATGAATTCATCCCATGATATCCCGGAGTAACCCGGGATGGGTTATCCCATTCGGAAATCCACGGATCGAAGCCTGTTTGCGGCTCCCCGTGGCTTATCGCAGCTGACTACGTCCTTCATCGCCTCCTGGCACCAAGGCATCCACCGCATGCACTTAGTAGCTTGATCACAAAAGAGATCCATGCTTTCCGGCGAACCGGAACTCATGGGCCTCGGCGAATTGCTTTTTGCCCAATGTACAGTTTTCAAAGAACAAGCCGTACCGATGGATTGCGAGAGGACTGCTCCCGCGAAACACCGGTCCGGAAAAGTCGAATGTGTGCTCCCCGATCCAGGCGAAGACTTGGTGGTGGGCCTGACTGGACTCGAACCAGTGACCCTGCGCTTATCAAGCGCATGCTCTAACCAACTGAGCTACAGGCCCGTGAAAGTTGGCGGGCCCGGCCCGCGTGGCAACGGTTTGCGTCAGCCTCCAGGCTGGTGGAGCTGAGGAGAGTCGAACTCCTGACCTATAGCTTGCAAAGCTACCGCTCTACCAACTGAGCTACAGCCCCGCCCGGAGCCCCGACGCCGGGACTCGGGATCCGGTGATCACCGGAGTTCGAACGACACACAATGTTCAAAGAGCGATGCCCATTGACCATTGAATCGTGCGAAAGACAGAGCCCATCACCCCACCGAGGTGGGATGTCGACCTAGCGCTCCATAGGCTTGCGGCCCATGGAGCGCCTGGTTTTACTCCTTAGAAAGGAGGTGATCCAGCCGCAGGTTCCCCTACGGCTACCTTGTTACGACTTCATCCCAATCACCAGCCATACCTTCGGCACCTGCCTCCCTTGCGGGTTAGCGCAGCGACTTCGGGTACAGCCGGCTTTCATGATGTGACGGGCGGTGTGTACAAGGCCTGGGAACGTATTCACGGCGCCGTAGCTGATGCGCCATTACTAGCGATTCCGGCTTCATGCCGTCGAGTTGCAGACGACAATCCGAACTGGGTCTGGTTTTAAGGGATTTGCTCCACCTTGCGGTCTTGCTTCCCGTTGTGCCAGACATTGTAGTACGTGTGCAGCCCTGGCCGTAAGGGCCATACTGACTTGACGTCATCCCCACCTTCCTCCTCATTTAAATGAGGCAGTCTGTCCAGAGTGCTTCCCGCTCTCGCGGGAGTGGCAACAGAACACAGGGGTTGCGCTCGTTGCGGGACTTAACCCAACATCTCACGACACGAGCTGACGACAGCCATGCAGCACCTGTGCAAGCTCCCATTGCTGGGTCGTCGCCCTTTCAGGTTTCTACCACTTGCATGTCAAGGCCAGGTAAGGTTCTTCGCGTTGCATCGAATTAAGCCACATACTCCACCGCTTGTGCAGGCCCCCGTCAATTTCTTTGAGTTTTAATCTTGCGACCGTACTCCCCAGGCGGCACGTTTATCGCGTTAGCTTCGCCACGGACGGGGTCGAATCCGCCCACAGCAAACGTGCACCGTTTACGGCTAGGACTACCAGGGTATCTAATCCTGTTTGCTCCCCTAGCTTTCGTGCCTCAGTGTCAGGAATTGTCCAGGGACTCGCCTTCGCCACTGGTGTTCCTCTCGATATCTACGCATTTCACCGCTACACCGAGAATTCCAGTCCCCCCTCCAATCCTCTAGCATGGTAGTATTCAATGCATTTTCCGAGTTAAGCTCGGAGCTTTCACATCAAACTTTCCATGCCACCTACGCACCCTTTACGCCCAGTGAATCCGAACAACGCTTGGGACCTCTGTATTACCGCGGCTGCTGGCACAGAGTTAGCCGTCCCTTCCTCTTCTGCTACTATCAGCCCCGACGCTATTCACGTCGGGGGGTTGATCGCAGATGACAGGGGTTTACGGGCCGAAGCCATTCATCCCCCACGCGGCGTCGCTCCATCAGGGTTTCCCCCATTGTGAAAGATTCTCGACTGCTGCCACCCGTAGGTGTCTGGACCGTGTCTCAGTTCCAGTGTGGCTGATCGTCCTCTCAGACCAGCTACCCGTCTTAGCCTTGGTGGGCCATTACCCCACCAACTAGCTGATAGGCCGCGGGCTTATCGTGAAGCGCCAGGCCCTTGCGGGTCCCCAGCTTTGATCCCATCAGGATGCCCTGTCAGGATCACATTCGGTATTAGCTCACCTTTCGGCAAGTTATTCCCAACTTCACGGCAAATTACCCACGTGTTACGCACCCGTTCGCCGCTAAAGTTTGCGAATATTGCTACCCACAAACTCTCGCTCGACTTGCATGTCTTATCCACGCCGCCAGCGTTCGTTCTGAGCCAGAATCAAACTCTCCGTAATAAAACGTTAGCTGATTCTGTTTCCGACCCCGAAGGGCCGGATTCAGTTGCAATTTATAAAACTCTCCAAAGGCCGACTCAACTAACCTAGCCGACCCTTGAAGGGGCTCTGCCATTTCGCACGATTCAATTGTCAATGAACAGCGGGTGACCCAAGGTCACCCCAAATTGCCTCGGCCCTTTCGGACCACCGTCCCGGGGGACAAAAAACCTCAGCGCCGAAAGCATCCGTCGGAACGGCGACTGAGTTTACTCGAACGTCGAGCAGCCCATCTTTCCGGAGTCCCTTATGGACTGTCAACGTCTTTTTTCAAGCTCGCTGCTCGAAGCGTCTTTCTCTTCGTTAAGAGGGCGAAACAATAGCGAATGAAATGAGTGGCGCAAGCACTTTCTCAACTTTTTTTGCATTCGCTTTAAGTGCCTGCGCAGAAAGCGGATTCGAGCCAAGGAAGGGCATCCGCACGACACAAACGTCCGGCAACGTTGCGGCCACTTCCCGAGAGTTGCTGGAAGCACTGGCATCCCGGATCGCGGGGTCCATCAGCACCACACTGAACGGCCCGTTCCCGGCTCGCCGAAGGCTCTCAATCGTCAGGAAAACGTGGTTCAGCGTGCCCAGTGCATTGCGCGCAGTGATCCATACAGGGCAGCGCAGTTCGCGAATCAGAGTTCGCGCATCGTAGCCTGGACCCAGTGGAGCCAGCAGCCCCCCTGCCCCCTCGACCAGCAGCACATCCGCCCGCCTTGACCAAGCCTCAATGTGTTCAAGCACCTTGGCCTGAGTCACGTGGCGGCGGGAATGCCTTGCAGCGACGGCCGGCGCCACCGGAGTTGGAAAGTGGAACGGATTACACTCATCGTCATGCATCCGCCCTCGCTGCAAAGACTGCAGGAGCTTTATGTCCGCCCTTCCCCCACTGCAAAAGGGCTTGATGGCGAGCGCACGCACACCGCGCCGGCGCAGTCCATGCAGGGCGAGTCCGGTCAGCACGGTCTTGCCCACGCCGGTGTCCGTGCCGGTGATGAAGACGGTGTGGCGCACGGAAGGGAAGGCGCGATCTTCAGCGCCAATAGAAGGAGAGGACCTGGATGTTGCGTGGGTCGTTGCGTCGAACGATGGCAATGAACTCCCTCTGCTGCCCGCCGGCCTGCGCCTGCACATGCACCTCGAAGATGAAGCTGCGCACGGTGAAGAACTGCGCCACCTGGCCCGCGATCTGCGGATTGAAGCCGGGCACGCGATAGGCGATTTCGTCAGGGGAGCGGAACGGCGTGTCGTCTTCGTTTCCCTCAACCCCATCGGGGCCCGCACGGGCGGTCACGATGGCGGCGGCGACGTTCTCATCAATCTGGGGAATGACCTGGAGCGTTGTGGCAGAAGCTGTGTTGATGTTGACCAGGCGGCTGGAGAGCGGTGTGAACAGGTTGGCGAGTCCGGTGTAATAGACAGGCTCCTCGAACCGGCTTTGCATCAACTGACGGGAACGAGGCATGGCACTGCTGCTGCCGCCACCTGAACTGCCCCAGAACATCGCCGGTGTGATGCCGCGAATGAGAAGGAGCTCAGTGATGTCGTCGATGGGACCATTCTTGGCGCGGTAAGAGGGATAACCCGGATTGGGATTGCTGAGATAATCGGACGTCTCCGCACCGCTGAGCCGGTTGTTGTCGTCCGGGTCGCGCCAGTCCTGGATCGAGTCCACGATGGTGGGAATGAACTCCGGCGCCACGCCCACCAGTCCGAGGGCTCCCTCGAGCAGAATGGGGTCGGCGGCGTTGATGTTGAACTTGCGATCCAGGTCGATGATTTTCAGCGAGAACGAACCGTTGCCGAGCTGGAAGTTGTCCATGGGAATGTCGGCAAGGATGGTGTTGGTGCCGGTGCCGCCCGCCCACTTCTGGTTGAGGGCGTCATAGCTGGCGTCCAAGCCGACGGAGCCCACGCCCAGGATGTAGCGGGCCAGTTCCACGCCTGAGCGACCGATCCATTCCAGTTCCGGATCGTAGATCGCCTTGCGGGCAAGCGTGGTTTCCACCTTCATGGAATAGGCGAAACGTCCGGCCAGGATGCCCAGCACGATCATCACAAGCAACACGATGATCAGGGCGATGCCGCGCGAACGTTGGTTTTTGGGCATTCTCATGGCGTGGGCAATGAGTTCAGCGAGGGAATCCCCCTCCACCGCGCGGGGGCGTTCCCGGGTTTCTTGGAAAACGGTTCCCTCGGCGATCCGCGCCACTGGGCGGGCGCCCTTGGCCTCCTCCGAGGTTGCCGCCGGGACGCCCTCCGGAGGGAAGACCGCCCACACCCGATATCGGCTGGAGAGCCCCGCCGACACCCATGCCAGGCAAACCGACGGCGCCCTGAATGTCCCCCTGCACGGCGTAGGACGGAATGCTGACCACGCGCGTGGCGAAGTCGAGGGGATCCCCGCTGTTGTTGCTGGAGCGCCCCATGCCGAGCGCGATCTTGACGACGCGTGGGATCTGGTTGGTGCTTGCCCATTCTTCAAGCCACTCGCCGGTCTCCTCATCGTAGAATTCCATGAGGAAGAGCGTCACATCCCGGGCCAAGACCAGGCGATAAGGCTCCTCCTGGCTGGTGTCCTGCAACATGGGAGCCTGGGTCATGACGAGTTCGTTCCCACCGGGGCTGGACTCGACCGCGAAGCTGACACGACGCACGACTGCATCTCCGTAGCGCCCCACGCCGGGGAAGCCTTCGGGCAATCTCGAGACCATGCTGACCGCCGCCATGTCGCCGCTGGTGTCGGCGTAGAAGAAGTAGTTGGTTATGTTGGCGACATACATCTGGGACGTGACGAACGCGTCCTCCAGGGCCCGGATGGCGATGCGGGAGCGTTGCACGCGGGCGGCGCTTTCCATGCCCACCTGCTCCCCCTTGAGCAGGCTGATCCAGATGGAGTAGATGGCGGTCAGAACCAGGCTGAAGAGAAGGATGGAGATCATCACCTCGAGCAGGGTGAAACCGGTCCGGCCTTGGCGAAAGATCGAATTCAAAATCCACCTCCTGTGGCACTGCCCGGCGGCGATTCGGGGCGGTAAAGCAGCAGGGGCATGGTGACGGTGGCGGGCCCCTTGCCGCGCTTGTCCCGATAGACCGTAAGGTCCACCCGAAAGAGTCCGTTGCTGCCCACTTCAAGCGTTTCGCTGCTCCATTCCCAGTCCGGGTAGAGGCCGGGCACGACATCGTCGAAGGTTCCGGACTCGGCGCCCTCGATGAGCTGGTTGGTCTGGACGATCATCGAGGCGACGAGGCCCGCGTCAGGCTCGCGTTCCTGGATGGCGCGGGCCATGGCGAGGCTGCGGGTGGTCAGCTCGAGGATGGCGAAGGCGAACATGAAAAAGATGGTGAAGGCGACCAGAACCTCGAGCAGCGTGAACGCGGCGCGGCGGCGCGGCCTGGAGCGGGAATGGGAGTGCAGTCGGGGTAACATCATCGGGCGAGGCTGTTGATGAGGTGGGTGACGCGTGGATCCGTGGAGTCGGTGAACAGCTCGGCCAATCCGGTCACCACCTCGACATGGATCATGCGAAACTCATTCTTGTCGTTGTTGAGGACGAGGAAAAACTCGTCGCTGGTGCCGTTGTCGTGGAATCGAACCGGCGCCACCTCCTCCTCGCTAAAATCAAAGCCATTGATGCCCACGGCCTCGATGCGGAGTTCCGGGGAAATCTGCACGCTCTTGCCTTCCACACCACGCTTGGATCCCGACTCCTGCGCCACATCATCCATGCGCCAGGCCTCGCCGGAGACACTGGGACTAAAAAGGCTGTCTGAGCCGCGTGCGGCGCCGGAGATCTGGATGGTTCGGTCGAACGGGCGAATGCGCAGTTCGGTGGTGGTGTTGTGCAGGATGGCCTGGGCGCGCGCATGGCTGAGGGCTTCCAGGATATCGGTCACGGCCTTCTGCATGGAATCAGGGTGGAGCTGGCGATAGACGGCCGGCAGGGCCATGGTCATGACGATGCCGATGATGGCGACGACCACCATCATCTCGATGAGGGTGAACGCCCGGCGATGGCCGCTGCGTCGCCCCCGGTTTGGAACAGGCAAGGTCATCCCCGGTTGAGACTGCTGGTGATGGCGAACATGGCGGAGAGGATACTGAACAGCAACCCGCCCACCATCACCGCCATGAGAATGATCAGGGCGGGCTCGATGAGGTTGGTCATGACACGAAGCTGGGTGGTGAGTTCGTTCTCGTAGGTCTCGGCGATATTGGAAAGGGCGCCCGGGACGTCACCCGTCTCTTCGCCGATCTTGATCAAGTCGATCATGAGCTGGGGGAATAGTTTGCTGCGGGCCAGCGGCTGGGCAATGGTCTTGCCGTCGGTGACATCCTCGCGGGTCGCGGCAATGGCCTCCTTGACGACGGTGTTGGGCATGATCTGTTCGGTGATCTTGAGCGCGATCAGGACGGGCACGCCGTTGGTGAGGAGTGTCGAGAGCGTGCGGGAGAATTGGCCGAACATATTCAGGCGAACCGCCTTCCCCAGCACCGGCGCATTCATTTTGAACCGGTCGATCTTGCGTCGTCCTTCCGCCGTGGCCTTGAATCGGATCCAGATGACAAAAACTGCGGAGAAGACCAGGCCCATGACCAGCCAGTTGAGGGGGTTGCTGAAAAACCGGCTGATGTTCATGAGGGTGCGGGTGGCCCACGGCAGCGGGACATTGAGGCCCTCAAAGATCTGCATGAACTTCGGGAGCATGAAGGTCATGAAGAAGATGATGATGACCACACCGACGCAGGCCACGATGGCCGGGTAGATCATCGCCGAGACAAACTTCGACTGCACTTCGGCAAATCGGTTGTAGTGGTCGGCCAATCGCTGCAAGACCTCGACCAGCGCCCCGCTTTGCTCGCCGGCCTTGACCATGTTCACATGCAGGTCGGTGAAGATGCGCGGCTGCTTCTGCATCGCCTCGGAGAGGGAGGCGCCCTCCATCACCTCCTGCTTGAGCTCCTTGCTGACGCCGGAAGGAATGCCCTTGGTCTCAAGGTAGGTCATGCTGTTGAGCGCCACGGTCAACGGCATGCCCGACCGCAACAGATTGGCCATCTGCTGCGTGTACGTGGCCATCTCGGTCAGCTTGGGCTTGCGCTTGCGCCGGAACACGCGCTGTACCGAAGCCGGGATCAGACTGCCTGAGCGGGCAGTACCCCCCTTTTTCTCCTCCGCGACAGGTCCGCCCTTGGCGGCATCCACCATGATAGGGAACAGACCCAACCGCTCGATCTGCATCAAGGCGGTGGTCCGGTCTGGCGCATCCAGAATGTCTTTGACCAATTCCCCGGTGCGTCTCCGGGCTTTGTAGGCGAACTGTGGCATATCGTGGACTTCTGTTTGATCCCCTGTGGAGCGTGAAAGTTTCGTCTCCTGTGCCGTGGCGCACAAGCCAGACGTGCAGGTTCATGCCTTGGCAACGGGCACTTTGGGTATTTGCTCGATCGCAGAACTCGAGTTGAGACTTCCTCGGTGATAGCCCTTCAGGTCTACCGCAACATATTTATAACCAATGCTTTGTAACTCATCTTGCACCTTTTCCGCCCGGCCTTCCAACCACAGCCGTGGGATCTCCTCCGGTCCGAGCTCAATGCGAGCCATGGCCTCCGTTTGGCCCGACTCCCGTCGGGTGGGCAATTCATGATGGCGGACGCGCACCTCGTAGAAGCCCATGTCACGCAGAGTGTTCTCGGCCTGCTCGACCATCGAGAGCTTCCGGGGTGTCACCACTTCCCCATGCGGGATGCGAGAACTCAGGCAGGCCATCTGAGGCTTGTCAGCAGTTGGCAAGCCGAGGCGGGTGGACATTTGGCGAATCTCGTCCTTGAAAAAGCCCACCTCCCGCAACGGGGCTCTGACTTGAAACTCTGCCGCCGCTTGGGAACCGGGGCGGAAGTCCCCCAAGTCGCTCGCGTTCTCCCCATAAGCCAGGACTTCGAAGCCCTCGGCCTGGGCAAGCGGAGCCAGCACTCCAAAAAGCTCGTGTTTGCAGTGGTAACAGCGGTTGAGCGGATTGGCTGTGTAGTCGGGATTGTCGAACTCGCGGGTCTGAACAATTCGAAGAGGAAACCCAGCCTGGCGTGCAAGATCCTGGGCTTCCGCCAACTCGCGTCTGGGAAGGCTGGGGGAGTCGGCCAACACAGCCAAGGACCGGTCTCCCAGTTCCTCATGGGCCACGGTGGCCAGAAGGGTCGAGTCCACGCCGCCGGAGTAGGCGACGATGCAGGATTTGAACGAGCGCAACAATCGCCTTAATTGTTCGGTTTTCTCGTTCAACACCCCGCCAAACTGCCATTGGGTCCCCGCTTTGTCGAGCGTCGGAAGGGACCCCAATGGTGCACCTACCGTCCGACAATGCTATGCTCCGCGCCATGTCAGCCCTCCCTTCCATCTGCGTGTCACTGCCCCGTCCAGCCCGTTTGGAAGGTTGACACCGTCCATCCATCCCTAAACATCAACCAAGACTGCCATGAAGATTCCATCCAATCGACATTCCTACGGACCAGCCTTGACCACATGTGCCTTGGCCGTGCCACTGCTCGTTGCCCCGTTCGGCTTGGCCCAGGATGCATCGCCAGCCGATCGCCCGGCCAAGACGGCCAATTGGCAGAACATGCTGCGCACCGAGGCCGACAACGTCCGCCGTCAGGTGGTGGAGCTACGGGCGAACCAGGACAAGCTGCGCGCCGAGTTGGAGTTGGTGGACGATCTGGATTCAGAACTGAAGCGGCATGCCGAGGTGCTTGCACGCCTGCGTGATCGTTGCCTTGCGGAGCGTGTGGAAGTGGAACGGCTGCAGGCCACGCTCGACCGTCTGGCTCAGTTGTCACCAGCTCACCGCATGCAGGCCCTGATCACGGCGTCCCCGGATGAACTCCTGACTCAACTGCTCGCCAAGCGGCAGGAACGCCTTCAGAGCCTGGCCGGTCTCCGGGAGGTTTTGGGCAAGGATCACCCGGAACGACGTCGTGCGGAGCATGAACTGGAGGTCACCGAACGCCAGATCCAGGACCGCGTGGACGGGATCATCGATGGTATGGGCATTCGCCTCCACGCGACCAAGGCCGGACTCAAACTGCAAGAGGAGGAGATGGCTAATCGGCGCAAGGCGAGCCTGGACCGGGCCAAACGTCGGGAGGATTGGCTGGGCGTGCAACGCGATCTCGACATGACCAATGCGCGGGCGAGAGAACTCGACCACGAACTGAGGAAAATCAGGCTGGAAGAATCCCTTCAGCGATAAGCCCAGGCGGAGCTACCTCGGGACGAAATCATCCGCCGGTTGACAACCCCCTCATGGCACTTTCAGAATGCGGCTACCCATGCCACGCTCAGAGCGTCGGTCCCAGATCCCAGGGGGCGAATTCGGCATCTCCCATGCCGGCCAGTTCACTCTTGGTGCGTTCACCGCCGGCCACCTCGATGATCTTGTCGAAGATGCGCGCGCCGACCTGCTCAACCGTCTCGGTGCCGTCCAGGATGGTGCCCGCGTTGATGTCCATGTCCTCCTCCATGTGGCGGTAAAGCGGAGTGTTGGTGGCGACCTTGAGGCATGGGGCCGGCTTGCATCCATAGACACTGCCGCGGCCGGTGGTGAAGACGGCGACGTTGCATCCTCCCGCCACCAGGCCGGTCATGCTGACCGGATCGTAGCCGGGCGTGTCCATGAAGCAGAATCCCCTTGTCAGAATCGGCTCCGCATATTGATACACGGCGGCCAGGGGCGACTGCCCCCCCTTGGCGATCGCCCCCAGGCTCTTTTCATAAATCGTGGTCAATCCGCCTTCCTTGTTGCCGTAGGAGGGATTGTTGTCGATGACGGCGTCGAACTTGCGCACATGTTCTTCCCACCAGCGGATGCGATCCAGCAACCGTTCCCCCACCTCGCGGGACACCGCCCTCCGGATGAGGAGATGTTCGGCGCCGTAGATCTCGGTGGTTTCGGCCATTACGGAGGTCCCGCCGTAGCGGACCAGTTCATCGGACGCCACTCCCAGGGCGGGGTTGGCGGTGATGCCGCTGTTGCCATCGGAACCGCCGCAGTTGGTGCCCAGGATCAACTTGCTGACCGGCTGGGGCTGACGACACAGGTCATTCACGCGCGGCAGGAGCCTTGCCACCTCGGCGGCCGCGGCCTCCACCGTTTTGCGCACACCGCCCAAGGCCTGGATGGTCATCACCACGGGAGGAATGTCCCCATCCTTGAGCTCATCCAGATGCTGGTCCTTGACCAGGAACTGGACCTGATTGACTTCGCATCCAAGGCCGATAAGGAGGTAGGCACTGATGTTGGGATGACGCGCCACGCCTGCCAACACGCGCTGCAACGTGCGGTAGTTGTCCGCCATCGGCATCGCACATCCCCCCTTGTGGGTGAAGGCAAGCACGCCGTCCACCTGGGGAAACTCACGATGAAACTCAGGCCCACGAAACCGCTCGGCCACATAGCGCGAAACCGACGCCGAACAGTTCACACTGGAAATCACCGCCACGTAGTTGCGCGTGCCCACGCGTCCACCGGGACGCGGAAAGCCGGCAAAGGTCCTCATCTCCTCGGGCGGATGCATTGCCACGGGTCGGGCATCGGTGCCGAACTCGTAGTCCCTCCCGAAGGATCCCGCCTCCAGGTTGTGGAGATGGACATGGTCACCCGGCTGGATCGCGGCGGAGGCAAACCCTATCACCTGCCCGTACTTGAGCACCGGATCCCCCGCCGGCACGGCGCGGCAGGCGATCTTGTGCCCCGGGGGAATGTCCTGGCGCACCACCAACGAGGATGGTCCGTTGGAGAGGATCAGCCCTGCGGTGAGCGGGCGTTTGGCGACAGCCACGGAATCGGCCTCGCGCAAGCGCAGGACTGCGGACTCAAAGGATGCCTCGGCCATGGAGTGGAGCTTTCGAAGTGCGTGCCATCGGGTGTGGCGGATCAAACATCACAAATCCGCACCCCTTGCCGCAAGGAGGCGATCTTGTCATCACGGCCAGGAATGAATTCCTGTGCGACGAATCCCTTGAAACCAGTCTCCACGATGGCCCTCATGATGGCGGGATAAAACAGTTCCTGGGTCTCGTCGATCTCGTGGCGACCCGGCACGCCGCCGGTGTGGAAATGGGCGATGCAATCCTTGTGCCGCCGCACGGTGGCGATGACATCCCCTTCCATGATCTGCATGTGATAGATGTCGTAGAGCATCTTGAACCGATCCGATGCAATCCGCCGGCAAAGCTCGACCCCCCACTCCGTGTGATCGCACTGGTAATCCTTGTGGTCCACGCGGCTGTTGAGCAATTCCATGCAGATGGTGACCTTGTGCTGCTCTGCCAGGGCCATGATGCGCTTGAGGCCGAGGGCGCAGTTCTCCAGGCCTTGTTCATCATCGAGGCCGTCCCGGTTGCCGGAGAAGCAGATGAGGTTGGTGAAGCCAGCCTCCGCCACCGCCTTGATCTGGGCCTCGTAGGCCCCCACCAGCCGGTCATGGTGTTCTGGCCGGTTCCAGGCACGTGTGATGCCACCCAGGCCGTCCACCGTCGGGTTGCTGACCATGGCGCATACATACCCATGGCGTTTCAGCGCGGGAAAATCTCCGGGCTGGAGCAACTCGATGGATTGGAGCCCAAACTCCTTCCCGGCCTGGCAGAGGTCTTCCAGGCTGATTCTGGGATAGCACCACTTGCAGACGGAATGATGGATGTTGCCCTTTAGTGCGCCGGCCGCCCGGTCCGCGGCCTTCAGACGCCAGCCGAGCGTTGCCGTGGCGGCGGCCACGGTGGTGGCGCTGCCGATGAGCCGCCGGACAGCGGCCCGGCGCGAAAGCGATGATTTCATGGGAAGCTGGAATGGATGATGGTTGGAGGTTTGTATGGTGCACAGTGTGCCGAAAAGGCGGCATCCCTCCAAGCGCAAAGGAGAGCCGTCCGTCCCACTCGCCCACTTCAAGCCGGATTGCTTCCCTGCCGATATCAGTGGGTATGGGCCGAAAGCAGGCGGAAAAGAACGTCCCGAAAACCCCGGACCAAGGGGCCTCTGATCATGCGGCCTTCGACTTCTTCGAAGGGTGCCAACTCACCTCCCGCCCCGCCTGGGGCACCGACGTCACCAAGTTCCGGATGGCGCGCAGATCCCGTCGAGGCAAACCCGCCTGATTCGCCAGGTCCGTTGTCGGAAACCACCTCCTGACGTCGGCGGCTACCGAGCCTGATTCATCAGTTCCGTTGTCGGGAACCACCTCCTGACGTGGGCGGCTACCTCTGTCGGCGGATACGGGTGGTGATGTCCGAACCGGCTGAAGCCGGGACTACAAACGGAGGAGGCGACGGCGCCTCAGGGCGCGTCAGGAGCCTCGTCTTCGACCTTGTCCGGCTCGGCAGGCGCGACAGGATTCACCGGGTCGGGCGGGCGGGCTATGTTCTCAGGCACGGTGAGAGGAATGGCTGGCGTTGTCGCCGCCGCGGGTGAGGCCGCATTGGTGCCAGCGGGGTTCTCCCCTTCCGTTTTGGCGGCCAGCAGGTCGCTTCGGTTCTTGAGAAGGAAATCGACGGACCACTTGGAGAGGACATAGGTCCAGTCGCCAAACTTGCGTTCCTTTTCCAGTTTCGCTTTGAGCGCATCCATCCGATCCTTGAACTCCTTGTCGAGCGTCTCCTTGTCCTCCTCCTTGTCCTCCTCGGCCGGTGTGCGGGATGCGGGCAGTTCGGCGGTCACGCTGATCTGCAGGGCGTAATCCTCAGCGTCGGGCAGCTTGGCCAGCTTGAGGGTGTAGGCAAAATCATCAAAGGTCTTCAGGACCGCCTCACGCGGGTCCGTCAACGGGTGGTCCTCGCCTCCGGGCTGGACATCATTGAAGTAGGCCGAGGAGAGCAGGTAATTGGCGCTGGAAACCTTGCTGGAGTCGAGGGTTTCGCCCTCGCGAGGTTCCTCCAGGGCCCAGGTTCCGGTTTCGGAGGGACGGGTCAATGTCCAGCTCGACTCCGCATTGGTGGCGGTGACGGAGATGGATTTGAGCTTTTCGATCTTGAGGAAGTCCTTGGAGATCCAGCTGGCGGGATCGGGCTGGACATCCGAGAGGGTGTCGGAGACGAGCGCGATGGTGTCGAGCTTGTTATCCACCATGACATAACGCCCGTTGGCCATGCCGCCGGGCATGCCCATGGGGGAATTGTCGCCCCCTTCCTGAGTGGAGTTGGCCCCCAACCGGACGGAGGCGAGGGTGGCATCGGAGGCCCCCTTGAAATCGACCTGGACGGAGGAGCCCTGGTCCGGTGGCTGCAATTGGAGGGCCTTGAGCCGGGATTCGGGCACGCGCACGGGCTTGGTGACCTTCATCTCCCAGAACTTGCGGAGCATGTCGCGCAGCTTGCCGTAGTCGGCCGGATAACCCGAGCGTTCCTGAACCGTCCAGAGCTCACCCGACTTCACAAGGGACACCTGTTGTGTGGACTCGATGATGTCCACGCGGGTGATGTCGTTGAGGGGGAATTCGGCGAAGAGCTTCTCCCCGACGCCGCGTCCGGATTGTTCGATGACACTTTTCTTTTTCTGGAGGGCGAACCGGCCGAGGACACCGACCACCGCCAGAACGACGACCAGCAGGATGAGTTGTTTACGGTTCATTTACTTGGCACGGGTGCGTTGTTTGCGAACGAAGGCCAGGGCCAGACCGGCGATGGTCACCACGACCGGCATCCCGGCGATGTTGAGCCACTTGAGGCGGTTCTGGAGTGAATTGATCTCCTTGGCCAGATCCTTGCGGACCTGCCGGAGACGGCGGCTGGTCTCGGCTTCGGTCTTCTGCAGGTTCTGGATTTCCGCCTGTTGTTCGGGGGAAAGGATGAAGCGCTGGCCTTCCTGCTTCTGGGTCTGAAGTTCGCCGAGCCGCTGGGCGGCGTCCTGGCGTTCCTGTTCCAGCTTGTTGATCTCGCCCTGGTAACGGTCGCGCGCCTGCGCCTGCAGCTCGCGGACCACGGTGAAAGGCCGGCTCAGCGTGGCCCGGCTGCGGGCTCCGATCAGGTTGACGTCGCCCGCCAATTGCTCGACGAGGTTTTGCACCAGGGCCAGGTTGCCATTGATCGGCTGGGCCACGTTGAAGATCTGGATCCGCTGCACGCAGAAGTTGTCATAGACGAAGTCGCTGTCCCCGATCAGGACCACGGCGCTCTCCTGGGTCGATTCCTTGAGGGTCCCGTCATCCAGGGCGGTCGGGATCGGTTCCTTGGCCTCGGCATCGGCCCCGGCGTCTTCGGCCTTGGGTTTGCCGTCGGGAAACGCCGTCTTGAACTTGCCCCGCAACCGGACGGCCAGATCGTACTGGGTGTCGGAGGCCTTGAACTCATCGAGTATCTTCTGGCCCGAAAACATGGCGTTCATGGGCTCCACCAACTGGGAGTCGGCCGAGGAATGAAACAGCACGGTCTTCTCCAGGCCCTCGACCGGGGTGCCGGTGAAGTGCCCGGCCAGGACCATGAGCAGGTCGTCCAACTGGCTCGTGACCGCGTCATCCGCGTCGATGCCGTCCTTGTCAATGAAGAGCCAGGCCGGTTCGGGCCTCGCGGGCTGCCCCGCGCCGCGCTGGAGTTCGCGCGAATACTTCCGATCCGCCACCACCTGCGCCGTATCAAAGGTGAGCCCCCAGGCCTTGAGCAACGTGTCGAGGTTGGAGGAACCGCCCCCCATCATCGCGCTCATCGGGTTGCCGTCCTGGGGCTGGTCCAGCAGGCTCTTGGCATCCAGCAGCGCCAGCATCTTCCCGCCGCGCAGCACAAACTGATCAAGGGCAAACTGCGTCACCTCGGAAATCTCCTTGGGATGGACCAGCATGATGACGTCCACGTCCTCCTCAATCTGGTCGGCGTCCATCGGGATCTGGCGCACCTCGAAGTCGCGCTGCAGCTCGCTCAGGAAGATCCACGGCGGCTGCGATTGCTGGCCGGTCTGCATGGCGAGCTGGGGGGGGATCTGGCGGCCGAAGATGGGCAGCGGCGTGAGGACGCCGACCACCGGCTTCTCCGTCTGGGTGACGCGCGAGATGGCGCGGATGAGATCGTATTCGAGAAGCTCCTGCTGGTTGGGAGGCAGGACCGGCAGCGCGACCTTGACCGGGTCCTGGCTCACCGCCACGCCGAGGTAGAAGCTGTCGCCGTTGCGCTGGATCTGGGCCTGGACGCCGTCCAGGTTGGCCAGGTCCTCCTCGTCGGTGTCGGGCTGGGGATCAAACTTCTTCACCACGATGGCGCCGCCGGACACCTCGGCGAACTCGCTGAGCATGTCCTCGACCATGCGGGCGTAATTGCGCCAGTTGGAGGGCATGCGCGCCCCGCCGGTGGACGCGTAGAGGCGGACCTCGACGGGGCCCTCGACTTCCTTGAGAATTCGCTTCGTTCCCTCGGCCAGCGTGTAGATCCTGTGCTCGGTGAGGTCCCGGCGGAACTTGATCCAGTCGGCGATGACGTTGACGAAGACCACGATGAGGAACATCACGGCGACGCCGACGAAGGAGTAAAGGTAAGCTTCGTATTTCTTCTGTTTCATAGGCAGCGGCAGGCGCGTTGGTTCGGAAGGTCAACCGGCCCGCAGATTGCGGATGATGACTCCGGTGCTGAAGAGGAACAGGCCAATGATGGAAAGGAAAAAGATAAAGTCGCGACTGTCCAGGACGCCCCGCTCGAACCAGGCGAAGTGGGTCATGACGCTGAAGGAGATGACGGTCTCCAGGAGCCACGCGGGCGCCCAGGTGAGGAGGTTGGTGACCGGCTCCCATCCGGCGAGGATGAGGAAGAAGCAGATCACGACCGAGAGGATGAAGCTGATGACCTGGTTGCGGGTCAGGGCGGAGGTGAAGCAGGTCACCGCCAGGTAACCGCCGGCCAGCAGCGCGCTGCCCAGGTAGCCGGCGAAGATCGCCCCGCCGTCCGCGTCGCCCAGGTAGGTGACCGTCAGCACAATGGGAAACGTCAGGGCCAGGGAGAGGATGAGGAACAGCCAGCACGCGATGAACTTGCCCACAATCGCCTGCCAAGCCGTGATGGGCATGGTCAGCAGCAGTTCGAGCGTGCCGAGGCGGCGTTCCTCCGACCATAACCGCATGCCGGCGGCGGGGACGAGGAACAGGTAAAGCCAGGGATGCCAGATGAAGAAGGAGGAGAGCGTGGCCTCGCCGATCTCGAAGAAGTTCCCCAGCATGAAGGTGAAAAAGCCGGTCAGCAGGAGGAAGATGACGATGAAGACGTAGGCCACGGGCGAGGCGAAGTAGCCGTTCAACTCCCGTTTGGTGACCGTCCAGATGTTTCGCAGGGCGCTGTTCATGGTGGGGTTTCTCAGTTGGCGGTGTCGGGAAGGGTGATGCTGCGGAAGACCTCGTCCAGCCGCCCCTCTTCGGTGTGAAGTTCCTCGATGTTCCAGCCTTCCTGGCGGGAGGCATCGGCCACGCTGCGGGCGAGCTGGCCGTTCTTGACGTCCTCACCCGGATAGACCCGGGCCAGCACGAAGCCGGGCTCCTCCTTGACGATGGCGGCCTTGCGGGCCCCGCCCACCTGGGCCAGCCGCTGCTTGACCTTCTCGGCGTCCACGCCGACCACGCGCAGCGAAACGGCACCGGCCACATCGGACTTCTGCTTCAACTGGGCCGGCGTTCCGTTGGCTACGATCTGCCCGCGGTCGATGATGATCGCCCGTGTGCAGGCCGCCTCGACCTCCTCGAGGATGTGCGTGGAAAAGATGATCGCCTTTTTCTCACCCATGCGGCGGATAAGATTGCGGACCTCGTGCTTTTGGTTCGGGTCCAGGCCGTCGGTCGGCTCGTCGAGGATGAGAATGTCGGGATCGTGAATGATGGACTGGGCGAAGCAGGTGCGATGGCGATAGCCCTTGGAGAGGGTGTCCACGCTCTGGTGCATGACGCTCTCCAGAAAGCAGGTCTCAATGGCGCGGTGCACCGCCTTCTTGCGCGCGTCGCCGTGCAGGCCGCGCAATTCCGCGGTGAAATCAAGAAAGCCCAGCACGGTCATGTCGTTGTAGGCAGGCGCGTTCTCGGGCAGGTAACCGATCAAGCGCTTGGCCGGAATGGGATTCTCCAGCATGTCATAGCCGCCGACGGAGATGCTGCCCGAGGAAGGGGGGATGAACCCGGTGACCATGCGCATGGTCGTGGATTTGCCCGCGCCATTGGGCCCGAGGAATCCCAGCACCTCCCCGCGCTCGACCGTGAAGGAGACGCCGGCGACGGCGCGTTTCCGGCCGAAAGTTTTGACGAGATTTTCAACCTTGATCATGTGTTTGGGCTCCAGTTCAAAACGGTATCGGAAGGCTGCATTTACAAAAGCGGCCGACGTTTGTAAAGGGGGCGGCGCATTACATTTGTGTAAGATTGAAGGGGTGTCGCGTGGGTGGTCGCCAACCACCGACGGCCGCGAACCTTGCGGCCCGGCGGCATCCAGTCGTGCCGGACTGCCGGGTCCGCCCCGGCATCCCACCCGCCTCGGCCCCCTACTCCTCGAGCTGAAAGATCTCCTTCCATCCCTTCACGGGATTGAACGGCAGGAGCAGGATCTTGGGGATGATGTAGAGCGGCTCCCGCCTGGGTTCGCGAAGCGTGCCGGTGACCCGATACTCAAACAACTTGGTCATGGGCCAGAAGACACGGCTGATCAGGATGCCAACGCCGGGGGTGTCGCGGAGGAGCTCGGCTTCCATGCGACCGTCGATGGTTTGGTGGAAATCGGAGTGCCCCTTGAATTTCATGCGCATGGCGGTGGCGCTGACTTCCAGGTTGTCCGTGTAAATGATGCTGTTGGTGATGGCAAAGGAGGCGGCGGCACGGCGGGCGCGGCTGTTGCCCAGCCCCGGCACCACGGCGTTGAACACCGGTGAGAACATGCCGAAGACCGGGATGTCCCAGATCAATCCATCCTCCAACAGCACCTCCCCTCCCCCCTGCCAGGAATCCCAGTCGGCGGTATCGGCCCGATCCACCCGCAACTCTCCGCTCAAGCGCCCCTCCAGATGGTTGGTGTTGCCGCTGATGGACTGGGACATGGTGTGGAAATTGACATTGGTCAGGATGACCTCAAACCCGAAGTCCGAGCCCGGCGGGGTGGAGAAATCAAAATGCGCATCCCCCAGCGCCTGACCGTCGTGGAACTGTGCGGCCGCATTGGTGAGGACCAACTGCTGCCCCTGCCAGAAAATGCGGCTCGTGAATCTCCCAAAGTCGAACAGCTTCCACTTCAGATCGGACCCCGAGACATCGAAGCGCAGATCGTATTCCTTGCGCTTGGGCAGGAGGTCCACAACCCCTTGCACCTGGGCATTGACCGGTCCCTCCATGATGAACGGGGCCAGCGTTCGCGCGGCGGCCGGCGAGATCATCCGGGACACCGGACCGGCCTGGACGTAGCCGATGGCATTGGTGAGATGGAGTTTTCGGGTCGCCAGATCGATCATCACCCCGTCGGCGGAGGCCGTTTCACGACCGGCGCGGCGCATCTGCGGATTGTAGATGTGGAGAAGCTGATTGGTCAGAACCACGCGTGCCGTCAGGCCTGTGATGGATTCTCCGCGCACGAGGATGTTGGTGGCCCGGATGTTCGCATCCATGGCGATGCGGGTTTTGTCTCGCCAATTGCCCCAGACCTTGGCCTCGACGTCGGGAGGTTCCAGGAAGCGAACATGGTCGAAGATCCGTTGCTGCTTGGCGGTGGCCAGCAGCGGACGGGCCGCGCCCGGAAACACGCGCGCCCGCACATCCCACTGGAAGTCCCGCGTCGTCAACAGGGAGACATAGTTGCCCTCCAGCGTCCCCTCGCGCCGTTGCACCTTCAGTCCGCGCAATTGCCACCGCTCCTTCCTCATGTCGAACGCGGTGGAAGCGGACAGAAACTCGACATCCCGGTAGGATCCCGGTCCCGTCTCCAGGCGGCCATGCAGGACGACGGTGGGCCGGACATCAGTCCGCCAACTGACCTGGCGCTGCGTCCAGGGAGGAAGCTGAAGGCTGCCTTCCGCTTCCACGTGCGGTGGTTCGGTCCATTCGTAGCGATCCAGCCAACTTTGAGCGTTGGTGGTGAGCAGGGACTGGATCCCGGCCGGATTGAGACGCGAATCGGCCTGGAAGGAGACCAGCCTGGAATCCGTGTCCAGGGAGGCATGGAGATCGAGAGGCCCGCCCGCCAATCGCCCGGCCGCCTGCACCTGGAGATGGGGCGCCTCCCAGAGGAGATTCACTCCCACGCCGGCCAGGTCGAGATCACGCGTGGAGGCGTTGGTGATGCCGAGGTCGAGATTGACGCGAAGCGCCTGGAAGCGGTCCGGCCAGTTTTCTGGCGGAGCACCGGCCCAGGGGTTGGCCTGAATCCCGCCATCTCCTCGCAGAGAGACCACGGCCGCCTCGCCCCATCGGGAGGTGGCCCCGCGCAATCGGCCCCGCGCCGTCCACTGGGCGGGAAAGAGATCATGGTCGGGATGATTCAGGGTCGCCTCGACCTGTCCTTGCGACATCGCGCCCCAGGGAGTGGACAGATTCTCGGCTTGCAGCGTGCACTCGGTCAGCCGGGCCTGGGCGTTGGTGGCATTGGCCACCGATCGGGCCATGACGACGGCAAAGGAGGATTCAGCCCACCGGGTTTTCCCGCCGTGGACCTCGACCGCCCAGTGCACATTCGTGGGCATCCACCGTTCGTAGGATGGCTCGCCATTGCCGTAGATTTTCACCGACGCCGCCTGCCCCCAGGGAGTGGTGACGCGATCGGCCGCGACATTGACCTCCATCTGAACCGGATCACGCCCTTCCCGCCGGGGAAACAATTGAATGGCCAGATGGACGTTGGTCCCGCCGCCCCAAGGCGAATCCACGGCGGCGGTCTGCACCTGCACGCGGGCGTGAAACGAATGCAGGTCGCGTCCGTCGCCGCCGAACTCGCACGAAACCTGGGGCACACCGGTCAACCGCACCTGCCGGGCCTGCTCGAAGATGTGGTGCCAACGCGCGGCAGGATCGACGGGGGGACGCGTGGGATCGGATGGAAGTGGCTCGACGGGCAGCCGGGACAAGTTCCAATGCCGCATGGCGGAGACGTGGCTCACCTCGCCGTTGAAGAGGAAGTGGGCCCCCAGGCCCTGGGCGCGCAGCCCCACCAGTTCCCAGCGGTCGTCCGGGTGGAAAAGCAGTTCCCCTTCGACCTCGTCGAGTTGGAAGGTTCGGGTGGGGAGGTTGGTGGATTGGAAGATCCAGAACAGGCGGCCCTCCCGCAGGGCCAGCCCGTTGATCTGAAGCGTGGCGCGGAACAGGGCGTGATAATCGATCAGGCACCGGGCTTCAGACAAAAAGACGCAGGGACCACCGGAGGCCTCCCTTTTCTGCAGGTGAACATCCTCGGCCACGATGCCGCGATCCCAGCGCCAGCGAAGGCGGCTGAATTCAAGGTCCCAGCCTTGGCGCGCCAACTGGGCCACGACACGACGCTTGACCTGTTCGGGCAGACCGATGCGGTTGAGGTGGAACAGGGCGGCGCTGACCAGAAGCAGCACCAGCCAGACGAGGATGCGCACCCCCCGGAAGACACGTCGCCAGCGCCGCCAGCGTGCGGCGCGCCGGCGCCTTGCGCGATCGGGATTGGGCGACGCGCTTTTCACATACGTCAGGGGCGGCCCGGGCCGAACCGGCTACTGGGGGAGGTCGCTCTCCTTGACCAACGGCTTGATGAGGTCCCGGATGATTTCAAAGTAGAGCTTCTTGGGAAACTCGAACACCACCGGCGCTCCATCCACCACCGACATGGCCTGGGGAAACCGGTTGGGCTGGGCCTGACTAAACTCGACCTTGTGCCGGATGGGATCGCCTCCTGGATTTGACAACTCGAACGTCAGGCTGAACTGCGGATGGTCAAATCCAAGCTGGCTGGCCTGGGCCTGGCCGCGGGCAACCCAGAAGTCCGCCTCGAGTAGGCCCAGCCGATGGACCGTCTCCTCGAGGGCGAGGTCATTGAGGATGCCCTGGCTGCCGGGCGCCAGTTCCCATTCGGCGGGTCCGGTTCGCAGGATCTCGGCCTTGCCGTCGCCCGCCTGGACGGTCACACGGGTGACCTGGTTGGTGGCGAAGGTCCAGAGACGCCGATACCGCAGTTGCCAGCTCTCCTTCGGCAGCGTGTCGAAGTCGGTCTGGGCCACGGAATAGACGGTTTGCTCGTCGGTTCGCCGGACATACACCCGCCCTTCCTGCCCGGTCCCGAAGTCCAGCCCGCCGAGCAGCACATTGGTCACGACACCGGCGGCATTGGTCTGCGTGTCATAAAGACGGTATTGCAAGGCCGGCGGCGCAAGGCCGTATCCCGTCAGGTCGGTGACGACGTCGCGTTCCACTTCCCCTTCCATGTTGTCCAAGCCGGCAAACAGGGTGCCGACCAGCTCGGGATCCGCCGGCATCTCGACCGGCTGCAACTGGGTCCAACCGGTGTCCCCCATGCGTTGCAGCACCAGATTGGTCCGCCCTCCCAACTCAATGCGGTCCACCGTCTCGGGCAGCACGGTCAGAAGGCGCTTCTCTCGCAGCTCGGCGTGCGACACCATCAGGGTCCGGAGCAGACCCGCCGGTCCGCGAACCACGTTGGTCCGCTCGCTCCGCAGCACATACACCGAATCGAGGTCATTGGTCGGGCTGGCGCCGAATTTGAGCGAGGCCAGAACATTGGTGCCGCGGCCGAACAGAATCTCGGCCCGGGGCGATTCCAGCCCGTAGGCGCCCAGCTCGGCGCCGGGATCGTCCTCCACGAATTCCAGCACCCGTGCATTCTGGATGTCGCCCAGCATGGCCACGATCTTGGGCGTGTCGGCGCGGGCCGGCGTGGGCTGGGTGAGGATGAACGTCCGGTTGGTCGGATCCAGTTCCACCGCATATTTCCGAACCTCGCTTCGGAATTCCATCCGGTTCCAAGCCACCTTGCGCAGGTCCAAAAGGGCGGTGTCGCGCCACTCATCCGGCGTCCTTGGCACCCGATTCAGGACATCGGCATCGACCACGAAGATGTTGGCAGAATCCTGCACCTGGGCATACACACGATCTCCAACGGGTGTCTTGGATCCAAACTTGAGTTCCAACCGCCGTTCTCCCGCCTGCAGGGTGAGGGTGGCGGCCGGGATGTCGAGCTGGAAGGCATCCACCGACTGGCCGCCCTGTTTGAGTTCTTCCGGACGGAGGAAGGTTCCACGATTGAGCTTGCCGATCTCCTGCAGCAGGCCGGCGACCGCGAAGGCCTGGGCCGGATAGTTGACCGGAAAGCTGATCTGCCAGGATTCATTGGTCAGTTCCGCCCGCACCAGCAGCTCCGTGCCGCGCCGGACCTGGATGCCGGTCACCTCCTCCGGCTTGAATTCGAGCAGGGCCGCCGCCGGCTGCGGGCCCTCCATGGTGGGCGTCAGATGCCGCTCCAAAACGACAATGTAGGCGAACAGTGCCACCGCCACCGCCACCAGGATCCATGTTGTGCGCCAATTCATGTGCGTGTCGGCATCCTTGCTCCGGGGTCAGCGTCGTCTCCGGGTCCAGACCAGCGTCCCCACCAGGAGCACCAGGCCTGGCATTCCCACCAGGAGCAGGAACAGCAGGCCGGTCATGTGGGACTGGGTGATCGTGAGCTTGAACTCGCGGATGGGCTGCGGGCCCAATCCGGCAAGCAGTTCGGTTCGGTCGAGCAGCCAGTTGATGGAAAGCGCGGCGAAGTCCCGGTTGGCGGAAAAATCGATGAGCTGGTTGTCGAGAAAGAAGGAATCGCCCACCACCACGACGCGGGTGGTGCCGCGGTCGGCCATCACGTCGCGGATCTTTCCTTTCTCGACGGCCACGGCCAGGCAGACGTTGGTCTGCACATCGGTGGCGGGGTGCGCATAGGGCACGCCGTCCCGGATGTCGGTCACGATCGTCCCCTTGGGCCCGGTGAAGAACAGCTCGGAGACTTCGGGGAGGATGGTCGCGCCGGACACCGGCCCGCCTTTCATGATGGACCGGGGCAACAACAGCAACAGACGGGAATTGATGAGCGGCTTGGTGATGGGATGAACGCCGTAGCTGGCCAACTGGATCTCCTGGCCGGACGTCGAGTTGGGCGCATCCTGGACCAGGTCATTGCCCACCCGCACACCAAAGCGCGCCAAGAGCTCCCGCAAACCGGTGTTCTTGCCCAGGCCGTAGAAGCTGAACAGCGTCAGCATGCGCCCTCCGCCGTCCAGGTACTTCCCGATCTTCTCCAGCTCATCGGTCGTCATGGCCGTCGTCGGGCCCGCCAGGATGAGCATGTTGCAGTCGGCCGGAACGTCGTTGGTGCCGATCAGGCTCAGTTCCGACCACTCGATGTTGTTGGCCTTGAGCAGGGCGGCAAAATTGGAATACCCGTTGGCTCCATCATCCTTGGGCGAATGCTCGCGGTGTCCCTCGAGGAAATAGGCCTTGAGGACCCGCAGGCTGGTCACGTTGAGCAGCGCGGAGGTGAACATCATCTCCCCCTTGAAGGCGACCCGCTTGACCTCGCGGCTTTGCCCGGAAACCAGCGGCTGGACATCCAGCTCGGACAATTCCCCCTGATAGACCATCTTGGTCCGCCCGTTGCACTCGAAGATGACGAGGTCGTTGTCGGCCATGTCGCTGAGCTTGTAGCGCGCCTTCACCAGCTTGGCCCGGGCTGGGTCGCCCAGGTAATCGAGCGTGGTGACCTGGATGCGGGGATTGAAAAACTGATACTGGTCGAGCAGGTCGGAAACGGCGTCGTAGGTCGGCTCCTCGCGGTCATAGAAGATGGTCACGGACACCTGGTTGGTGATGGTTTCCAGGACTCGCTTGGTGATGTCGCTCAGCTCGGTCTGAGCCGCCACGGACCACGCGAAGCGCTTGTAGTGGCGGGCGGCGAGGTGGTTGATCATGGCCACGATCGCGGCGGCCGCCGTGATGGCCAGCGCCAGATTCAGGCCCACGCTCCAAGGGCGGGAGGAGGAAAAGCTGGAGGAAAGTTCCCGGGGCATCATCCTTGGGGGGATTTCCAACGGCGACTCTCGATCGCCTTGAGGGTTAGGAACAGGAAGAACACCGTCAAGCTCGCGCACAGGATGACGGGACGCGTGTCCAGCACGCCCGCCGCAAAGGATTCCATGTGCTCGATCAACCCGGCATGCGCCAGCATCCGCGATTTCCACCCCACCTCCGAGGCGAAGGCGAGGGAAAGAAAGTTGAGCAGGAACAACGAGAACCCGATGGCCAGGCTGAGAATGGCGGCGATGATCTGGCTGCGGGTCACGGAGGAGGCAAAGCACCCCACCGAGACATAGAGGGCGCCGAGCAGGAAGATCCCGAGGTAGGTGGCGGCGAGGGAGCCCCCGTCCAGCATGGCCGGGTCGTTGCTGTAGTGCCTCATGATGAGGAGGCAGGGAATCAGGGGCAGCCAGGTGATCATATAGACCGCCAGCGCTGCCGTGAACTTGGAGAGCATGACCTGGACGTCGCTGACCGGCGACGTCATGAGCGTTTCGAAGGTGCCGCTGGACTTCTCCTGCGCGAAGGAGCGCATGGTGATGAGCGGGGGCGCGACCAGAAGGATGAACCAGAAATACATGGTGCGGTAAAACACCTCGGTGATGGGCTTGTCCATGGCCTGGTTGTTCAGGACCACGATGAGGTTGGCGCAGCTCAGCCCGAGCAGGAACACCACCACGGCCATCACCACATAGCCGATCCAGGAGTAGAAAAACCCGCCCATCTCGCGCCGGACCAGCGTGCCAAAGGCATGCATCAGGGCCCCTCCTCCTCCACCTCCGAACGTGTCACCCGCACGAAGATGTCCTCCAGCGTGTGCCGGCTCGCCGTCAGTTCACGCAGCCTCCAGCCATGCCGCGTCACCATGTCAAACACCCCGGGTCGCAGGTCCACCCCGGCCGGGGCCGTCAACGCACAACGATGATACTCCCCCTCCGCGGGAGACACGTCCACGCGGGTCACCTCCGGCAGGTCTTCCAGCGCCTCCTTCAGCTCGGCGCGCGGGGCGGCGATCTCCGCCAGGGCCTGCCCCCCGTCCCCCACCAGGTTCTGCAGGTTCGCCGGGGTGTCCGCGGCGCGGATGCGTCCCTGATGCAGGATCAGCACCCGGCTGCACGTCATCTCCACCTCGGGCAGGATGTGGGTGGAGATGAGAACGGTGTGCTCGGATCCCAGATCCTTGATCAATTGCCGGACCGAGCGGATCTGGTTCGGATCGAGGCCGATGGTCGGCTCGTCCAGGATGATCAGGTCGGGCTGGTGCACCAACGCATCGGCCAGCCCCACCCGCTGCTGATACCCCTTGGACAACTGCCCGATGATCCGATGCCGCACATCGATGAGGCCGCACTGCTCCATGACGCGCTGCACCCGCTCCCTCAGCCGGCTGCCCCGCAATCCCTTCAGGTGGGCGCGGAACTTCAGATACTCCCGCACCCGCATGTCCTTGTGCAGCGGATTGTTCTCGGGCATGTAGCCGATCCGGCGCCGCACCTCGTCGGGCTCCCGAAACACATCGTGCCCCGCCACACGCACCGTGCCCGATGTGGCAGGCATGAAGCAGGAAAGAATCCGCATGATGGTGCTCTTGCCGGCCCCGTTGGGACCAAGCAGCCCGACAATCTCTCCCTGGCGGACGGTAAAGCTGACCTGGGATACGGCGGGGCGCCGCGCATATCGCTTGGTGAGGTTCTCCACCTCGATCATCAATCCGTCGCTCATCAATCGCGGCGATACTAGAAAGTCAGAACCCTATCAGCCAACAAAATCTTGCCGGCCACCCCTTTACGGCAATTCCAGGACCGCAGCGCACTTGACATTGCCGGATGGTTTCGGGAAAAGCAAAGGAAAGGATGGTTGAGCCCGAAGTCCATTCCCTCAATGCGGACGTGGCGTGTACCGACGCGCCCGGGGAAACCATTCTGCAGCGCATCTGGCAATTCCAGCGCCTGCGCCGGTCAGGGTTGCGCACGCTCGAGGGACAACGTCTGGTTGTCCTGCATCCCGGCTTTCTCAATCGGGGCCCGGGCCCGGATTTCCAGGAGGCCCTGCTGCAGTTCGGGGATGAGGAACCGCGCACGGGCGACGTGGAGATCGATCGGCAAGGGACCGGATGGAAACAGCATCATCACCAAGGCAACCCGGCCTACCAGCGCGTCATCCTCCACGTCCTTTGGAACCACCGGCGTCCCTCTCCCGCCCCCTGCCCGGGCCTGGCTCTGGAGCCTCACCTGGACAGCCCCCTGGTCCGGCTGCAGCGCTGGGCGCGCGCCGAGCCCGGAACCCTTTTGCCCGAGGATTTGATGGGCCATTGCGCGGCCCCGCTGCAGGCGCTGTCGAGTGGCGAACAGGAAGCCCTGCTCCGGCACATCGCCCTCGGGCGGTTCAGAAGGAAAGGCGACACCTTCCTCGCCTGGGCGCGCGAGAGCGGGTGGGAGCATGCCTTGTGGACCGGGCTGATGCGGTGCCTGGGCTACAGGGCCAACGCCTGGCCCATGCAACGGCTCGCCGAACTGACGCCCCACTTCCTCGAACCGGGCTTGTCGCCGGATGCCTTGCTCGCGCGATTGCTGGGCGTCGGCGGACTGCTGCCTGTGGAGCTGCCGGCCGCTTCCCCCGACGGCGCTCCGGTCCTTCGCCGACTTTGGGACCACTGGTGGCGTGTGCGTGAGGATCTTCGCGACATCCAATTGCCTCCCCGCATTTGGCGCTGGCAGGGAACCCGCCCCGCCAATCATCCGACACGCCGTCTGGTGTGGGCGGCCCACTGGCTGAGCCGCGGTGACATGGCGGCGCGGCTGCAGGCCTGGCTGACGTCGGAAGCAGGGGGACGAAATCCAAGCCTGGCCCTTTGGCGGCTGCTGGAGGCGCCGCCTGACCCGTTCTGGTCCTGGCATGCCTCCTTCCACTCAAAACGGCTGCCCCGGCCCCATGCACTCCTGGGCCGGGCGCGCCTGCATGACATGGCGGTGAACGTCATTCTGCCCTGGCTCTGGACGCGAAGCACGGAAGGGGGGAGCACGGCCTTGCGCCGGCGCATTGAGGCCTGCTATCGCGACTGGCCGGCCGGCCAGGACAACGCCCTGCTGCGGCGCGCGCGGGAACGGCTCCTGGGGACGCACCGCCCTCCGAAGGGACAAGGGGCGGCCTGCCAGCAGGGATTGCTCGAGGTGCTGGGGGCGTTCTGCGTGAAGTCCGACGCGTGCTGTCGGGGCTGCGGTTTCCCTGAACGGCTTCGAAACTGGGGAGGAACGCGGGGGGACTGAAACCGCGAACTACTGTGAGGGGCTCGCGTCGATCGAGGAGAAGGGATTGTTGACGAAGCCCTCCTGCTTTTCCTCCTCACCCTGGGCAGCCGACTGCTCCTCGTCGGCGTGCCGCTTGGGCTTGGGTGCCCGCTTGCTTTCCGGCAGCGGGCTGATCATGACATTGAGGTTGCGACCCGCCAGGCGCGGCGCGGCATCCGGCGTTCCATAAGGGCTCACCTCCTGGATGAACTTCTGCACCGTCTGGAACCCGAATTCCTTGTGGGCATTTTCGCGGCCGCGGAACTTCAGCGTCACCTTGACCTTCATGTCGTCGCACAAGAACTCGACCGCGTGGTTGAGCTTCACACCGAAATCATGCGGATCGATGCTGGGACGAAGCTGCACTTCCTTCACGCGGTTGGAGTGCTGGTGCTTCTTGTTTTCCCGCTCCTTCTTGGATTGCTCGTAGCGGTACTTTCCGTAATCGACTATCCGACAGACGGGCGGGCGGGCGGTGGGCGCCACCTCGACCAGGTCCAGGCCCTTGGCCCGCGCCAGGGTCAACGCCTCGGCGGTGGTCATGATGCCAACCTGCTGTCCGTCGGAACCCACGACCCGGACCTCGCGGGCGCGAATCCGACCATTGATGCGGACGAAGGAAGACTGGGGACGGGAAGAACGTGAAGACCAAGGCCGGCTCAAGAGGCCCCCTCAGGTTGAAGTTGGTTCATGTAATATCGTATCAAACCTTGCGATAACGTGCTTGTCGCAGACAGGCGCCCAATATGATTCCACCCACGCGGCTTGCAAGCAAAAACTGCACCGTTTTTCCCGGGTCCATGCCCCCCACACAATATTGAGCGTGCAGTCCGTCCGCCCCCAATTTATGGTCGCCCCAACGCAACTTCCAGCATCATGGCCAGCATCAAACCGTTCCCCGCCCTGCTCCCCAACCCAGCCCAAGCCGATCGCATCTGCGAACTCCCTTACGATGTCATGTCCTCGGAGGAAGCCCGCGGCATGGCCGCAGGAAACCCTCTCAGCTTCCTGCATGTCAGCAAACCCGAGATCGACCTCCCCCCCTTCACCGATCCCCATGACGCGTCGGTCTATGCCAGGGGCGCGGAGAACTTCCGCCGCATGATCGCCGAGGGCCACCTCCGACAGCACCCCCGGCCCGGCTTCTTCCTCTACCGCCAGATCATGGGCTCCCATCGCCAGCTCGGCCTGGTCGCCGTCGCCAGTTGCGCCGAATACCAGCAGGGCATCGTCAAGAAGCACGAACTCACCCGCCCGGACAAGGAGGACGACCGGGTCCGCCACATGGAAGCGCTCCAGGCACAGACCGGCCCCGTCTTTCTCACCTACCCCGCCGACGACGAACTGGACGCGCGCCTGGCCGCCCGGACGAAGGATGAACCCATGGTGGACTTCACCGCGAAGGATGCCGTGCGCCACACCTCCTGGCTGATGGATGATCCGAAGGATGTCGCCTGGATCGAGGAACGCTTCACGCACCTGCCCAGCCTCTACATCGCCGACGGACACCACCGCAGCGCGGCCGCGGCGCGCGTGGCCGACAAGATGGGCCACCTGGGCGCCGCAGCGTGGTTCCTCACCGTCCTGTTCCCGCACAACCAACTCCAGGTGCTCCCCTACAACCGCGCCCTCAAGGACCTGAACGGACGCAGCCCGGCGCAATTGCTCGCCGAACTCGACGCCGTGTTTGTCGTCAAGCAAGCCGCCTCCCCCACCCCCACCCCCACCCGGCCGCACGAACTGGCGCTCTACCTGGAGGGACGCTGGCATCAGCTTGGTTTCCGCCCCAAATTCGCCGCCACCGAGGATCCCCTTGAGAAGCTGGACGTCACCCTGCTGCAACGCCACGTGCTGGATCCGATCTTCGGCATCGACAACCCCCGCACCAGCGACCGCATCGCCTTCATCGGCGGCATCCGCGGGACCGGTGAGCTGGAGAAGCGCGTGCAGTCCGGCGAGTTTGCCTGCGCCTTCTCCATGTATCCCACGCGCGTGGAGGATCTGATGGCCATCTCCGACCGGGGCGGCCTGATGCCCCCCAAGAGCACCTGGTTCGAGCCCAAGCTGCGCGACGCCATGTTCTGCCACATGCTCGGGTAGTCGAACTACCTCTTCCGATCCGACCAATGGGACTGATCGGACCGATCGGATCATCGACAATCCCCTTGACGTGCGGAGCCGGTCTTCGCAGCTTGGTGGCAACCTACACCCCCGACCATGATCACGACCCGACGCCAGTTCCTCAAGACCACCACCGCCGCCACCGCCGCCGCCGGACTGGGCCTCTCGCTGGCACCCCACGTGCGCGCCCAGAAAACGGCCGGCCCCTATCGCACCGCGCTCATCGGCTGCGGATGGTGGGGCAACAACATCCTCGGCGAAGCCATGGCCAGCGGCTCCTGCCCCATCGTCGCCGTCTGCGACGTGGACCAGCGCATGTCCGGGCCGACCGCGGAGCGCGTGGAAAAGGAGACCGGCAGGCAACCGAAGGTCTATGGCGATTACCGGGAACTGCTGGCCGCCGAGAAGCCCGACATCGCCATCGTGGCCACGCCCGACCACTGGCATCCCCTCATCACCATCGCCGCTGTGGAGTCTTGCGCGCATGTCTATGTGGAAAAGCCGATCGGCCACACCATTCGCGAGGGGCGCGCCATGGTCAACGCCGCGCGACGCACCCAACGCGTGGTCCAGGTGGGCACCCACCGCCGCATCGCGCCCCACAATGTCTCCGGACGCGAGTTCCTCCGCTCCGGCAAGGCCGGAAAGATCGGCATGATCCGCTCCTTCGTCCACTACGGGGGCGGCCCCGAAACGCCGCTGCCCAACGTGGAGCCGCCCAAGGAACTGGACTGGGAGATGTGGTGCGGACCCGCCCCGCTCCGCCCCTTCAACGGATCGCTGGATCTTTCCAATCCCTGGCGCGGCTCCATGCACCCGCGCGGGTTTCGCAACTACCTTGACTACGCCAATGGCACCCTGGGCGACTGGGGCGTGCATTGGATGGACCAGATCCTTTGGATCATGGAGGAGAAATGGCCCCGTTCGGTCTATTCCACCGGCGGCCGCCCCATCAAAGGCCCGCCGGTCCTGTCCGAGACCGAGCAGACGACCGATGCGCCCGATCACCAGGTCGCCGTGTTTGAGTTCGAGGGCTTCACCGCCACGTGGGAGCACCGCCAGTTTGCCGGCAACCATGCCGAGAAGGGGGAGAACGTGGGCTGCTACTTCTACGGCACCGAGGGCACCTTCCACATGGCCTGGCACGAGGGCTGGACCTTCCACCCGGTCAACGACCGCAAGCCGGTCATCCGCGAGAAGGCCACCCTGCACCAGCCGGATGACCAGAATATCCGGGAACTCTGGGCGGACTTCCTCGAATCCATCCAGACCGGACGCAAGCCAGTCTGCGACGTCGGGGAGATCCATCTCTCCACCAACATGAGCCTGCTCGGGATGCTGTCCTACAAGCTGGGACGCCAGGTGATCTGGGACGGGGAAAAGGAAACCATCAAGGGCGACCGCGAAGCCAACCGCATGCTCCGGCGCAACTACCGCAAGGGGTGGGATTATCCGAGTTGAGGGGTCAGACTTGGCCAATGGACTATCCGTCGCCGTGACTCAGGGCACGAAGCTACGGATAGTCCATTAGTCAAGTCGGACCCCTCACCGTCCCAGCAACTCCGCCGCCTTGGCCCGCACGTCCCCCTCGCGCATCAGCGATTCGCCCACCAGAATGGCGCGGGCGCCGATCTTCTCCAAACGTTCCACGTCGGCCCGGGTGTGAATCCCGCTCTCGGCGACCAATGTCACCTCCGACCCTCGCGCATGGGACGCCAGGCGCGCGGCCAGGCGCTCCGTCGTGCCCAGGTCCACGACGAAGGTTTTCAGGTTGCGATTGTTGACCCCAACCAGCGTGGCGCCCGCGGCCAGGGCGCGATCCAGCTCCTCCTCGTCATGCACTTCCACCAGCGCGGCCAACCCGGCGCCTGCCGCCAGCGACAGGAACCAACGCAGGATGGCGTCGTCCAGGATCGCAACGATGAGGAGGATCGCGTCCGCTCCCGAACGCACCGCCTCCGGAAACTGGCGGGCGTCGATCATGAAGTCCTTTCGCAGCAAAGGCAGCGACACGGCCTGGCGGATCCTGCTCAGATCATCGAGCGCCCCCTGGAAGTAGCGTTCATCGGTCAGCACGGAGAGACAGCTCGCGCCGGCAGCCTCGTAGTTGCGGGCGATGCGGACCGGATCGAAATCAGGACAGATCACACCGGCTGAAGGCGAGGCCTTCTTCACCTCGGCAATCAGCGCCACACGGCCGGCCGCGGGTTGGCAAAGCGCATTCAGAAACGGGCGCCTTGGACCGCATTCCCGCACCAGCCGGCGCAACGAGTCGGGAGTGACCGTCTCGGCGGGGAGTTGGGCCACTTCCGTCTTCTTATGCTCGACGATAGTTTGGAGAATGTTCATCCGGCGATGCGAGGAGAGAGGCAGACCGTGCCTTAGGCGGCCTCTTCGTCGTCGGTGCCCCCCGCCTGGCGCGAGGTGGGGCATCCGGCCCGAAGCCAGCCGTTCACGAAAGGATCAAGGTCGCCGTCCATCACTGCCTGGACGTTGCTCGTCTCCACGCCGGTTCGCAGGTCCTTGACCATGCGATAGGGCTGAAAGACGTAGCTGCGGATCTGGTTGCCCCAGGCGATGGTCCCCTTCTCTCCGTAGAATCGTTCCATGTCCGCCTTCTGCTCATCCAGCTTCTGGGCGTAGATCTTGGAGAGGAGAAGCTTCATGGCGGTGGCGCGGTTCTGGTGCTGGGACCGCTGGTTCTGGCTGGCGGCCACGATGCCGGTGGGGATGTGGGTGATGCGAACAGCGGTCTCCACCTTGTTCACATTCTGCCCCCCCTTGCCGCCGGACCGGTAGGTGTCCACCCGCAGGTCGCCGGGCGGGATGCTGATCTCGGTGTCGTCCTCCTCCACTTCGGCAATGACGTCCACGCTGGCGAAGCTGGTGTGGCGGCGTTTGTTGGAATCGAAGGGGGAAATGCGCACGAGCCGGTGCACCCCGCGCTCGGCCTTGCAGTAGCCGTAGGCCATGTCGCCTTCGATGAGGAGCGTCGCGCTCTTGATGCCGGCGGAGTCACCGGAGAGAAGGTCCGTAATCTCCACGTTCCACCCGCGGCCCTCGCACCAGCGCTGGTACATGCGCATGAGCATGTTCGCCCAGTCACAGGATTCGGTCCCGCCCGCCCCGGCATTGATGCTGAGAATGCAGTTGCGCTTGTCGAGGGGGCCGTTCAGGAAGACGCGCAGCTCGAGATCCTCCATCTCGGAGCGGATGCGGCCGACCTCGGCCTCGGCCTCCTTGAGCACCTCGGCCTGGCCGGCCTCGGGCTCGGCTTCGCCTAGCTCGATGAGCACGCGCAGATCTTCCAGCTTCTTTTCGGCCTGAGAAACGGGCTCGATCTTGCGCCGCAACGCGGTGGCTTCATCCACGCACCGTTGCGCCTTCTCGCGGTTGTCCCAGAAGTCCTGGGCGGCCATCAATGTCTCAAGCTCGCCGATTCGCTTTTGCGCCGCGGCGACGTCAAAGAAACCTCCGCAGATGGGAAAGCTTGGCGGCGGCGGCACCCAGGTCGGCTTTGACGGTATCAAACATAGGAGGCCCAATGTAAAAGGTCCGAAAGGGAGGGGCAACTCTTGAGTTCTGAAGCCGAGGCGGCGGAGCGTGATTGGAAAACGGTGATGCTGG